>ENA-OYXC01000037-OYXC01000037.1-human-gut-metagenome-genome-assembly--contig:-NODE-37-length-66351-cov-6.808420_pt1 | contig 66351 bp, 50 predicted proteins | sample MGYA00244214_ERZ653415 | MGnify/ENA primary metagenome ERZ653415 (study PRJEB26926, sample SAMN06165016) | human gut metagenome | biome: ENVO:00009003; feature: ENVO:2100002; material: ENVO:00002003... | reverse complement strand
CGCGCGGACGGTCCGAACCGCACAGGACGCGGGTCGACGAGGCCGGGCTCGCGAACCTGCCGGACCCGCGGGTTCGACGGCTACGCCCCGCACACGCGTCCGGCGGGCGACCCGGCGTACGTGAGGGTAGGGAGCGGATGGGCGTACATGTGTCCGCTGGCCGGCCTGGCGGACAGGGGCATCGTCGGCCATTCCGCCGGGCGGACCCGGGACGCAAGCCTGGTGCTGGGCGCGTTCGCCACGCTCGACTTCCCGCCGGCGGACGTCCGGGTGTTCCACACCGACCGGGGCGGCGAGTTCGACAACACGAGGATCGACGAGCCGCCCGACGTGTTCGGCATCAAAAGATCGCTGTCGCGCAAGGGCAACCCCTACGACAACGCCGTGGTCGAATCGACGAACAGGCTGCTGAAGAAGGAGCTCGTGTACCGGAACAGCTACGCCACGATCGAGCAGCTGAGGCATGACCTCAACGACTACGTGTGGTGGTCCGACAACCAGCGGCTCCACTCCACCCTTGGATACCGGAGTCCGAAGGAATTCACCGAACAGGGACTCGTCCTCTAAGAACCTGTCCAACACACCGTTGCCAATCCACGTCATGAACATCGGCCTCGAGGCGGGGCATACGTACCACATCCGTCTCGTCGTCGACGACACCATCGGCACGTTGTACGTGGATGGGGTGGCGTTGAACGTGCGCATGTACGAGCGTCCGGGCGAGTCGTTGGGCGTCTTCGCCACCGACGGCACGGTCGAGGTGCGCAACGCCTCCATCGCCCGCGGACTGAAGAGGAAGTGAACGTGTCCTTTCCGGCTTGATGTGACGCAATCGGCTGCGTGTCCTTATGCGTGACGGCGTAGGGCATGCAGCCGATTGTTTTTATTCCTCGGATTTCCGCTTGGTATGCGTGGTTCGGTACGTGATGGGGGTGACGCCCATGAACCGGTGGAAGGTGCGGGAGAAGAAACTGGCGGATGAGAAACCGGTCTGTTTGGCGACCGTGGCGATAGGCAGCGAGCTCGTTACCAGCAGGTTGGCTGCGGCGCGCACGCGCACGTCGTTGACGAATTCGATCGGCGACTGGTTGAGCGATTCGCGGAATATCGATGCGCAAGTGGTGCGTCCCACCGATCCGGCCGATGCGATTTGCTTCAAGGTGATCGGACGCACGTAATATCTCTGCACGTAATCGATCATCTTGCGTAGCGTCACGATGCGGGGATGCGGCGCTGTGGAAGTCGCGCAATGACTGCCGGCGATCGCCAGTATGTCGCGGACGACCGCATAGAAACAGCTGAGCACCGTCAACGCCTCGGTATCGTCGGTTAGCGTCATATCGTCGGCGGGCAACGGTTCGGCTGACCGCTCTGACCGCTCCAGCGGACCGAATTTCGCCGCATGAAGCTGTCGGATGGTGGCAAGCAGCCGCCGACCGGGGGCCGTGTCGTCGGTGATGACGGCATATGGCATCGTATTCTCCGCCATCAACGGCGCGATGAAACGGTCGTACACTTCGAATGAAGCGCACATTTTAGCCGGATTGAGCAACGTGCAGGAGAATTCGCAATCGGAACCGTCCTTGGTGAAACCGTAATGCAGCTGACGTGAGTTGACGAAAATCGCCTGCCCCTCATCGAGCCGGACTGTTTCGCCGTTGACGAAATACCACATATGCCCATGGATGATGTAGGTGAGTTCAAGGTCGACATGCCAATGGCATTCCGCACGCATATGGGGGTACTGGTGGAGCAGCGAATGCTCGGTGAAGGAGAAGAACATCGGCGCGTCATACTGCACTATCTCCGAACCATCGGGTCGGCGACCCCAATTGGTGATGGGCATCACCTCACGGGAGGCCCATTCGTCCCGCTCCATCTGTGCGTCTTCATCGGCAGTGTTCATGACTACTCTAATAAACGGTAGATAATGCAAAGAACAAGGATGATTCTACAACATTGCGAGTGCTGCCGTCGATGTTGGTGGTGTTGAATGGTGTCAAAGGACGTCAAACGATTGACAAACAGATTCACAAGGAGCTTTCAATGGCGGAGAATGAAGGTGCGGCCGTTGCCGTGGATAATGCGGCGGTGCCTACGAACGAGTGGGAACGCATGCTTTCCGGCGAATTGTATATTTGCGGTGATATGCAGCGTGAAGCGAACATGCGTAAACGCCGCTTGGTGCACGCCATCAACACGTCCGCATACGACGCGTTCGAGGAACGTGACAGGCTGTTCCGCGAACTGTTCGGTTCGCTCGGCAAAGGCGCGTTCCTTGAACCGCCATTCAACTGCGATTACGGCTGCAACACGTATATCGGCGACAACTTCTATGCCAATATGGACTGCATCTTCCTCGACGTGGCGAGAATCACCATCGGCGACCGTGTCTTCTTCGGCCCGCGCGTCGGCCTGTACACGCCATACCATCCAATCGATGCGGCCGTACGCGCTTCCGGTCCGGAAGGCGCCCGTCCGATCACCATCGGCAATGACGTGTGGTTCGGCGGCAGCGTGGTGGTCTGTCCGGGCGTTACCATCGGCGATGATGTGGTGATCGGTGCAGGCTCCGTGGTGACCAAGGATATCCCATCCCATTCGGTGGCCGTGGGCAACCCGTGCCATGTGATTCGCAAGATCACTGATGCGGACCGTGAATACTGGGAGGGCAAGGCCGCCGAATACCGCGCATGGAAGGATTCGCTGTAAAACCTCGCCCAATATTCGGCCCAACGTCGGGATAAGGCTGGTCGGCCTACATATCCCGGCGTTTTCGTTTGCCCGTCGTCTGAAACGGGCTTGTATTCCAATGGAGACTATCGTGCGCACCATCATGCCGGACCGGGAATTCCTCGGCCATGTATTCAAATTGGCTTTGCCTATCGCTTTCCAACAGCTCATGCTGTCGTTGTCGTCCTGCGCCGACACGCTGATGTTGTCGGGGGTAGGGCAAAACGAGTTGGCCGCCGTCTCGCTCGCCACGCAGTTCCAGTTCCTGTTCAGCCTGTTCACTGCGGCCCTGACCCTGGGCATGAGCATTCTCGTGGCGCAGTATTGGGGTGCCGGCAACCGTGACGCGGTGGAACGCGTGCTGGGATTCGTCATGCTGTATGCCGGAATGCTGTCGACGGCGTTCTTCCTGGCGGCACTGCTCGTGCCGGAACAGTTGATGTCCATCATGACCAATGACGGCACGCTGATCATGCTTGGCGCGCGATATCTGCGGATTTCGTCATTGTCGTACTTGTTCATCGGCCTGTCCCAGATGTACCTGTGTCTGATGAAGAACACCGGTTCCGCGGTGATGGGCATGACGGTCAGCACGGTTGGCGTGATCGTGCACGTCGTGTTGAACGCGGCGCTGATTTACGGTATCGGCAGCCTCGGCATTCCCGCGCTTGGCATTTTCGGCGCGGCTATATCCACGGTGATTTCGCGTGCGATTGAGCTGACATGGTCGGTCGTGGCGACCCGTCGTGGCCCCCACCTGCGACTTGGCCATGTGCTGCATCCCGATGGGCCGTTGCAGAAGGATTTCTGGAAATACAGCCTGCCGGTGCTTGGCAATGAATTGGTGTGGGGATGTGGTTTCACCATGTACACCGTGATCATGGGACATTTGGGTGCGGACGCCGTCGCCGCCAATTCCATCGCCAATATCGTCAAGGATCTGCTGGTGTGCCTGTCCCTTGGTCTGGGCAATGCCGGCGGCATTTTGGTCGGCAATCTGCTGGGACGTGGAGATTTCCGACAGGCGAAGGCGATGGGCGACAGGATGTGCGTGCTGGTGGCCGTGGTCGGTACCGCGACGGGACTGTTGATTGTCGCGGCGCGTCCGCTGGCTTTGCAATGGGCGAACCTTACGCCCGAAGCCACACGGTACCTGTCGGTCATGCTGTTCGTCTGCGCATATTACGCGGCATGCGGATGCATGACGAATCTGACGATCGCCGGTATTTTTCCAGCCGGCGGCGATGCGAAGTTCGGTCTCATGTGCGATGCCATCGTCATGTGGCTGATTGTGGTGCCGGTCGGGCTGTTGGCCGCGTTCGTGTTCAAACTGCCCGTGTTGGTGGTGTATGCGCTGCTCAACACCGACGAATGCATCAAAATGGTTCCCGCGTTGTTGCACTACCGCAAGTACCGTTGGCTGCGCAATGTCACCCGATGACTTTTTGCGATTCGGCGGCCGATTTCATGATTGGCTTGTGTGCGACCAGTCTGTGACAGCTTCGATGTTATTGCCGTCGGGGTCGAGCACGAAGGCCGCGTAATACCCGGAATGGTAGGCACGTGGTCCGGGTCTGCCGTTATCCATTCCGCCTGCCGTGATCGCGGCTTCATAAAAGTCGCGTACCGCTTGTTCGTTCGTTGCGCGGAAGGCGATATGCGTGGGAATCGGCTGTTGCGCCGGACCGTCCATCGGGGAGATGTAGAAATCCGAACGGGGCGTGCCGTCATCCACGCCGAAACCGATGGTCGGTTCGTGATGGGCTTTGGGAATGTATCCGAGCGGAGACAGAGCTTTCGTATAGAATGCGATGCTGCGTTCCGCGTTCGAAACATGAAGTGTAATGTGGTCGATCATGCTTTCAGCCTAGTCCGATTTCGTCCGGTTCCATCCGATTTGATTGAGAGCCTACGGCAAAGGCGGATGTTCCGTTCCATCGGGACTCGGCCGATGGAACGGAACACTTGGTGATTTACTTGGCCAACTGCGTGGTGGTGGGGGAGGCCAAGGACGGGCGTGTGCGACGGATACGCCCCAATGCCAGACCAAGGCAGATGAACGCCACTGCAAACAATGCCACCAAGCCGACCGACGATGCCCAAGAACCATAATCCACACCGGTTGCGGCCGCCGTGCCAAGCCCGAACACGTTGTCGATGGACACGCACAGCCACCATCCCGGCAGCAGCTTGCCGATCATGATCATTGGTTCGGGCATCATATCGATGGGGAATGCCATACCCGACGTGAACATGCACAGCAGACCGAATACGTTGGCGAACGCATTGACCGCCATTTCCGAGAAACCAACCGACCCCAGAAGGAAACCGCAGGCGATTGCCATCAACGTGTACGCCAGCAGCGACACGAACGTCAAAGCCACATTCGTGGATGTAATCCCGTCGAACGGCACTCCTGCGGCCACCATCAAGACCAATGTCGCCGCCGTGTAACCCACGCACACCACCAAGCCGAAGGTGGCGCAGGTGAGCATCTCCTGCATCTGCAACGACACCAGACGCGTCGGCGACGAATACAGGCGGCGACGAATCTCACTGTCATTGAAGGTGCCAATCACCAGGAACGTGCAGATCGGCATGACCAGCAGCAACGGATAGAGTCCCGTTTTGATGGTGCCGGCGAATGCGGATGCCGCCGGCTTGGTATTATCAGTATCTGCGGATGGCGATTGCACCACCGCTATTTTCGACGTCTTGGCATCTGCTTTCGCGGTATCCAACGCCGTCCGCATGGCCGTTTCCATCGACTGTTGCTTCCCGGCTTGACCCAAGTACGCGGTGCGTGTCAATGACAGGAATTCGTTGACTTCCAGCTGCGAAAGGGAGCCTGCTCCGGAAGTGTAGCTGACAACGGTTTCGACAGTCGGTTGGTCATTTGACGAACCATCCAGATATTTCTGATAATCCGAAGCGAAGCCGTGCGGCACAATTGCGATCAAATCAACATAGTTCGAAGCGACGGCCTGCTGCAACGCCTCGGAATCGTCGGCAAGGTCCACCATCTCGCCATCCAACGCAAGATAGGAACGCAGCGCGGATGAAATACCATCGGCATCGCCATCACGGTCGATCACCGCCACACGTGCCGTATCGGGATGGAACACCTCATCGCCACCCGTCATCGAGCCACGCATGATCTGCCAGCTGATGGCGAACATCATGATGCCGATGAACCCCAAATAGATGACCAGGTACATCTTGCGCGATTTGAGAATTCTCAGCGCCGTCTTACAGGTATTCATAGCGTTGCCTCCTCAACAGAACGGTCGCCGCAGCAAGGCAGACCAGGCTCATCGCGGCAAGGATGCCGGCGGTGGTGAAGAACGGTTTGAAATTGTCGTAATAGAGGATGTCGTAGAACAGGTTCGTGATCTGCTGCGCCGGATTGAGCAGACTCAGCACCGGTGTGCGCTGGGCGATCAAGTCGCTCAACTGCATGGCGAACGAACCGTACAGTCCGGAGAACAATGACAACGTGCAGGCGATCGCCGTGCACAGCCCCTGCTTGGCGCCGGTTGGAATCTTCGGCAGCGCGCCAAGCAACGTGCCGAATGCGCTCGCCGCGAACGAAGCCATGAGACATGCTCCCACACCAGCCCATTCACGTCCGCCCAACGAAATATGACAGACGAACCGGATATACAGCATGGCCACGGTCAGACTCAGGAACGAACACAGCCAACTGGACAGGAATCCAGCCAGCAGTTGCTGCGATTTCGGAAGCGGCGAAACGGAACGGCGGACACCCAAAGCCGAAAGATTCGCCTGCGTCATCGTCACTACGTTGATGGCGAAGCTCATGGCCATCAACGCGGCCAATCCCAGCAGTGCATAGTAATATCGTGCCGTACCGCTCGGTTTAAAATTCGTCAGCTGGATTTCCTTTGTATAGCCATTCGCCGAACCGATGCTGCCGGTCACCTTGCCATTCATCAGAGCTTCGGGGTTGTGCTTCGCAATGTCCACCACCACATCGGTGTTGCGGTTGTACAGGTCCACGATGTTGCCCAGCACCGTCAGCGAAATATCCAAGCCGCTGCTCGACGCCATCACATCGGACGCGGACGATTGCGTCGACTGTGAGACGGAGAATCGTAATCTGCCGTCATCGATTCGCAGCATGCCTTGCGCGGTGCCGTCGGCCAGCAGCTGTTCCGCCTGCGCAATCGATTCCACCTTGGTCGTGTTGATGAGTCCCGTTCCATTCTTGCCATCGGCACTCACTTTCACGTGATTGTCCGATAATGCAGACGATTCGGATGAAATGCCTTCGATCAGCGTCTGCGCCCCATAGGACGTCTTCCACGCGTTATCCTCGACCACGGCCACGTCAAGCGTGTGCAGCTCGAAACTTTCCGCGATGTTGCCGAACATGCCGTTGAACATGGTGGCCAGGATGATGGGGAAGGCGAACAGCCAGAACAGTTGCGTTTTCTCCCGCAAATGCAGTTTGAGATTGATCAGTAACGTCTGCCACATGATGTCACATGCCTTTCGATTTGCCACAAGCCTTGCAAGCCAAGTCAGTCGCGTAACGCGGTGCCGGTCAGTTCCAGGAACACATCATTGAGCGTCGGCTGGCGACTGGAGAGATGCCCGATATTCGTGCCCTCGTGCTCCAACAGCTGCAGTACGTCGATGAGATTGTGATCGCCCTGGCGGCAGTTCACCGTCAGCTCATGGCCGTCATAGTCGGCGTTGGTCACGAACGGCAATGCGCGCAATCGCGCAAGCGTCGTATCGGCCGAATCTGAGCGCCCTCCCAGATCATCGGTTTCGATGCTGATGCGTTCGCCGGTGCTGATCATCGCCTTAAGTTCCTCCGCGGTGCCAAGAGCCAGATGCCGGCCATGATCCATGATGAGGATGCGGTCGCAGATCTGCTCGACCTCCTCCATGTAATGGCTGGTGTAGATCACCGTCGCGCCTTCGCGGTTAAGTCGTTGGATACCTTCGAGAATCGCATTGCGGCTTTGTGGATCGACGGCCACGGTCGGCTCGTCGAAAAAGATCAGATCCGGCTTGTGGGCGATGCCGCAGGCGATATTAAGACGACGCAGCAGACCGCCGGACAGTTTCGCCGGACGATAGGTACGGTAATCGCGCAATCCTACGAAATCCAACGCCTCGTCCACGAGCATGCGACGTTTTGCCTTGTCGGAAACATACAGCGAGCAGAAATAATCGATGTTCTCCTCAACGGTCAATTCGTTGAACACGGCCACGTTCTGCGGCACAATGCCGATACGCCGCTTCAACGCATAGCTGGTAGGGCTGATCGGCTCGCCGAACACGCGCACAGTGCCCTCATCGAACGTGAGCAACGCAAGTATGCAGTTGATCGCCGTGGTCTTGCCTGAGCCGTTAGGCCCCAGCAGGCCGAAGATTTCCCCCTGATGCACGTCGAGATCGAAATAGTCGAGCGCCAGCATGTCTCCGTAACGTTTCACCAGTTTCGAGACCTTGACCGCGCTGACCGCATCGGCAGCGTCATTCATGCGTCCACCCATGACGAGCTCCTTTCTCGTGCTCCATGCCTCTGATTCCATTGTCGTGCCGCCGGATGCCCCCGACATGGTGCGCGTAGTCACAATTGCCGGAATGATATCACTTTCGAACATGACAAATGTCACCTTCGTTGATGCCGCCGGCTGTGCCATGCGCCATGTGCATTACTCTGGAAGCAAGCGAACCAATCAGACACGAATCGGCGGACGGGAGGCGGCATGAAACGGTTGCTGTTCCAAGCCGTGTTCCTGGCCACGGGCATGATCATGGGCGTATACGCATCCGGAGACGTCGGCCTCGACCTGATGTGCGGCGCGCTTGTGGCGGTGTGTTGTGCCGCGGTGGGGGAATACGCGTCGGGTTCGTGGCTTGCGATGGCGTTGATTGTCATGCTTGACTGCGGCGCATGCCTGGTGCCGGCGTGGTATCTGATGCTTCCCATCGCAGCATTCAACGCGGCATCATCGTCCGCTGGTGTCGATGGCAGCCGCTTCTTGCAAGCGTTGGTGCCGCGATGGCTGTGGCTTCTTCCCATGACGATAGTGATTTTCCGTTCGATTGGCTCGCACGTTCCATCCGACTTGTCCATCATCATATTGATGGTGCTCCAAACGGTTCTGGGATTCGCTGCCGGCCTGCTTTGCGCGCGCTGCGCGAACCTCGCCCGCGAAGTGCGGCGATTGCAGGATTCCCGCCGCGACCAGATTCGCCGCCTGCGCTCGCAGATCGCCGAAAACGACGAGGATCGTGCGTTGGCCGTACGCACGGCGACGCTTGCCGAACGCACACGCATCGCACGTGAGATCCATGACAATGTCGGCCACATGCTGACCCGAGCCATCATGCAGACCGAGGCGGCGCACGTGGTGGCCCAGGTTGCCGGACAGGAACAATCGGCCCAACGTTTCTGTGAAATTCATGACACGGTGAGCGAGGCCATGACTTTGGTGCGCAAAGCCGTGCATGATTTGAAAGACGAAGGTACGGATTTCGCTTCGCAGATTGAGACGGCCGCGCACAGCATGGACGGCGCCGGCCCCTTGCGGGTGAGGCTGGTCAACGGCATCGATTCAGCGCCGGCGGCCGTGTCCCGCTGCTTCGCCACTGCGATTCGCGAGGCGTTGAACAATACGGTCAAACACAGTCAGGCAAGGAACGTTTCAATCACCCTGCGCGATTTCCCGGCATTGTGGCAGCTGTGCGTGCAGGATGATGGAACCGTGAGAAGATCGTCTGCTGAAGCCGCCGCCATGCAGTTCATTCGACCGAACGATTCCACAGGCATCGGCATTTCGGACATTGAGGAACGGGCTCGTGCGTTGGGAGGCTCCGCGATTTGCGGGCCGTATCACGAGGGTTGGCGCGTGTTCGTATCCATCCCCAAGCCGGCGAGTGGTTCGGAAACGACGCAACCGGAGAAAGGAGCGCATTAATGCGTGTCGCGATCGCAGACGATGATCCAATCGTCTGCTCGTCATTATCCACGATTCTCGAAGCCACCGGCACCGCCGATGTGGCATGGACCGCCAACACCGGCATGGATGCGGTGACCCAATATGAGATGGATGCCCCCGATGTGTTGCTGGTCGACGTGCAGATGCCGGGAATGGACGGATTGCAAGCGTCGGAGGCGATTCTTGACGCGCATCCGAACGCGCGAATCCTTATCCTCACCACATTCGCCGACGAGTCATACATCGCCAAAGCGTTGGAAATAGGCACGAAAGGCTACTTGATCAAACAGGACGTTTCATCCGTCATACCCGCGGTGCAAGCCGTCATGGCCGGACAAGTGGTCATGGGCGCCGAAGTGTTGAGCAAGCTGCGGGTCAGTCCGCAATCCACGACATCAGACGAATCCTCATCAGTCGATCGCGTTGTGTCGCATGATGATGCGCAGGCAGTTCAAGGATCTCGGAACCCCGATTCCAGCGGACCATCCGAACGTTTCGCCGGCCTTACCGAACGCGAATTGGACGTGCTGGAACTTGTGGCCGAGGGATTGGACAATCGTGAGATCGCGTCACGGCTGTTTCTCAGCGAAGGCACGGTCCGCAACCGCATCAGCGACATACTTGCCAAAACCAACATCTCCAATCGCACCAAACTCGCCGTCGAATGGCTGGCCTGGCATTGACCGGCTGAATCCGGTTGATTGAATCCGGCTGGTTGAGACTGACCATCTGGTCGTTCGGCGTCCTCAGTGCTTGCGCAGACGATACGCCTTCCAAACGTCACTCAGTTTCTGGCCATTCGACGTGCGTTTCCACACGGTAAGACCCGCTGATGAGCCGCCAACGGCACGCGCCGCGGCAGTAGGCGTGGCATACTCCCTGCCGTCATCCATGCGCAGCTTGCCTTCGGAAGTGACGGTCGCTACCCAACGTTCGCCCTTGCGGGGACGCTCCCATACCAAGGTCTCTCCGGCGATAAGCAGCCCGGCTTCCAGCACTTGGGCAATGCTGACGCGTTTGGACGTGGGAGAGGAGGCCGTAGCTTTCACATTGAGCGTCTCCTCGTTCAACGTCGACAAATCCGTATCGTCGGCATCGTAACGAATATTCCAATGGTCGGCGATGAGCCGAACCATCTCATCCTGCCGGTATTGCAGCGTCTGCGGCGTGCATTCGGCGATATTGGCGAGCTCGGCTGTCAGCGGAAAACGTCTGGAGCTTGCCGACAACAGCATGCGGTCGCGCCGCTGCGCATACGTGGCGAGTGGCGCGACTTGGGTTTCGTTGGCCTGACTAAGCACCAAATTGCCGATGCGGTTTGCCCAATGGTCACGCACCGACTCCGGCCAAGCGGCGAAATCGGATTTCGCGCTGACCTGTTCGGGCATGATCGGCAACGCTTTGAGACTGCGCGGTCGGGTGATGCGGTAGCCGGCCTTCTGCTCGTTGGCGCGGATGAGCAGAAGTTTCTTCATGGCGGGACTGGTCTGCAACTCGCCACGTAGATGCGCGAGTGCGGAACGTCGGTCCTCGTCGGTGATGAGGAATCCACGGATCTGTTGGAGGGTATGGCCTTTGTTGAGGTCTCGGATGGCGCTTGCGGCGCGTGTGCGTCGGGCGAGTGGGCTTTGCCGGTTGAGGCTGTCGACGCCGGTGACGCGTTCGAGTGCGGCGAGAACGTCGTGGAGTCTGTCGATGTCGTGTAATTGGAGGCGTTCGTCGTGCGCGTTCGTGGTTTCGTTCCCGATATTTCCGGGTGTGGAGAACACTTGTGCGTTGGCGCTGCCGAGGTTGCGGATGGAGTTGACGAGCGCCCACATGGCCACGGGTTTCCAGTCGGTGGTCTGGTAGTCGGCGAGTGAGACGAGCATGGCCACGATGTCGTCTGGCAGGTTGGCGTCGGTCGGACGGTTGAGGATGAGCCACGCGTTGGCATAAGGGGCGAGCAGATCGTCGATGAAGGAGATGACGTTCTGTTTCTTCACGTATGGTTTGAGCACGTCTTTGCGGAATTCCTCAAGCAGCTGTGTGCAGACGGCCTTGTGTGAGACGATCAGGTGCAGGTCGGAGAAGAACTCTTCGAGCGTGTGCGAGTCATCGCCGAGCGGGTCCATGATGTCGTCCCATCGTGTGGCGTAGGCGTTACGCGCGGCGGGGGATATTTCCGCGATGGTTTTCGCTTTGAACACGTCGGATGCGGTCAGTGGCACGCCGCGCATGTTCATCACGTCGAAGATGCGGTGCGCGCCGGCGAGGTCGTCGGTGGTGACGATGACGAGGGTGACGCCGTTGACCAGGTATGAGGCGAATCGGCGGCGGTCTTTGGCGTCCATGGCGGCGAGCAGGTCGAATGTGCGGCGGGTGTTGACGGCGATGTTGCGTTGCGCGTGCGAGGCGATGTCGTTGTCCCTCAGATCGAACAGGCCTTCCAAATCGCCTTCCTGCACGTACATGCGGAAGAAGTCGGTGTCGCGTTCTCGCAGGGTGAGTCGTGGCTCGGCTTTGATGCCGCGGAGTTTGTCGCCTGGTTCCAAAATGAGGTCGTTGAGGCTGTCGATGAGGTCGGGGTCGTCTTCCAGTTCGCGCAGCACGGAGACGATGATTGACAGGGAGATGAGGCGCTGTTGGCCGTCGATGACCTGGTATTGGGTGGGGCCGTCCTTGACGAGGATGAGCGAGCCGAGGAAGTAAGGCGTGTCCGGGTCGGCGCAGGCGTCCTGAAGGTCGTTGACGAGCTGTTCGATGTTCTCCGCCTGCCACGTGTACGCGCGTTGGAACGAAGGGATGGTGAGTTGGTAATCGGAAGTGAACACTTTGCCCAGGGGTTTTTCCGTCGCGCTGATCGCCATATCGACCGCCATCCCTCATTGATAACGTTTGCACCGCAGGTGCGGCATACTGTTTTCTAGTTTATGGGAGGGGGTGCACCGGCGTTTCATGGACGTAACGGAGTCTCCACTGCCGTAGAATCCTTCGCCTCATAATTGGTCCGGCAGATCCGCACGTTCAACCAAACGCGCCATCTGTACCCGGCCCATGCATAATCTGTCTCCCGCGGATGAGATGTGCGCCTCGTCCAACGCTCCTGCCGCCTGTTTGCGAATCTCCTCGGTTTTGTCCGCGATTCGGCTGGCCTGCCCGGCCAGTTGGCCGGCGTCCAGACTTCCCGCTTCGGCCGCGAGCTTCTTCGACTCGGCTTGCAGCGCGCTCGCATTCAACGCCAGCAGGGATAGCGAATGGGCGAGCGTGTCATGCGCTTCGGCCGCGATTGCGTCGGCCAGCTGCTGACTGTCGATCGTGGTCTTGAGCTGCGCCACCTGCGCGTCCGCCGCGTCCGCCTTGGCCGTTGCCAGCGATGCCAAGGCGCGGGATCGGATATGCAATCCCGCCAAAGTCGCGATGGCCAGCTCCAACAATGCCGCAACTATCGCGGTGATGACGATGGTGCGTTCATCGGCGAGCATGACCAGGTCGGTGCCGTATTGGCTGCCGGTATCCGGTTTGGCGAACACCATATGCCAGATGGATGCCTCCGGCGGCCGCAACGCGTCGCGTACCTGCGCGGCAAGCGTGACGAAACCGCCCGCCACGATCGCGCGAACCGTGGTCTTCATGTCATTACGGCGGGCCAATAGCGCGGTCAACGCCATCAAAGCGAGAATGGGATCGTATGGGAAAACCAGCACGACCACACACGCGGCGACGAATGTGGCACGCGGATAACGGGAACGGGCGAGCAGCAGAAACCCGATGGCGAACGCCACCAGCATGCAGAACACCATCCATACGTATACGGCGGAATCCTGGCCGAACCGTTGCGCGGCGAACGCGGTCTGCGCCAAGCACATGAAGCCCGCGCAGACCACCATCACCATGCTTTGCCAGTTTCTGGTACGTACCGGCACTTCGATGGGGGTCGGGGAATTCGTCGTCTCGCTCATACCTACCATTATTGGGCCCGTCCCCGAAAGACGCCATTGTTCTTCCGTGCGTTTCGCACGCCCCAAAGTGCAGACGGGAATGACCTTTCGTCCAATACCGGTCCAGCGCGGAATTCCGTACCCTCGAAAGTGTCTCAACCGATTCGAGAAGAAGGAACGATCATGAGTGGCTACATTTCCCCGCAGCAACCCATCCAACCCCAGCCTCCGCTGCAGCCGGTCTATCAGGAAGAGAAGGGACTGACTGTGTGCGGCATTGTCGGCGTGGTGTTCGGCGCGCTTGGCTTCGTGCTGAGCTTCATTCCGATTATCAACAACATTGCTGCGATTTTCGGTTTCATTGGCGTGATTCTTGCGATTGTGGCATTGGTCGGCACGTTCCGCGGTAAAAAGCGCGGCAAGGCATTGGCGATTGTCGCTGCGGTGCTGTCGGTGTTGGCCATCGTCATTACTCTGGCCATGCAGTCCGCAGCAAGCAAGGCCATAGACGAGGCCACCGGCGTGTCAAGCTCACAATCATCCGCAAAAGGCTCCGCAAAAAATCAGCCGAAGGGCGATCAGGATATGGAAGGCGATTTGAAGACCATGCATGTGAAAATCGTCTCCGCGGTACGTAGCAACAACGACTATAACAATCAGCCCACGGTGTTGGTCACATTCGAATGGACCAACAACACGGATAAAAACAATTCGTTTGCGGTCCTCGCCAGCCCGCAAGTGTTCCAAGATGGACAAGCTCTCGACACCGCCATTTACAGCGAGAACCCTGCCGGATACGATTCCAATTCTGATTTCGCCGAAGTCCAGCCCGGAGCCACCGGAACCGTGACGATTGGATATACCTTGAAAGACGATTCCGAAGTGACGGTCGACGTCACTGATTTGTTCGACCTGAACGATAGCGCGAAAGTGGTGCACAAGTTCACGGTCTGATTGCGCATTGGATATACGGTGCCGGTAGTTTCAGCTCGGCACCGTAAGACGTGGGCTCTCATGAAATAGTCAGAAAAGTACCGTACTGTGATGCGTAATCGAGTTAAGGAGCGATTATGACATTCGGTCAGCAGCCCCAAGGCAACAACGCTAATGGATTCAACGGCCAGCCGTATGGGCAGAACCAATACAATCCGAACCAGAATTCGTACGGGCAGTACAGCCAGAATCCGTACGGTCAGAACCAATACCAGTACGCGCCGCAGAACATGTATGCGCAGGGCGCTCCGGCGGCCACCATTCCGGCTCAGGCGACATACTCCTATGAGCGTGCCGAACATGCTTCCGTCACCCGTGCCTACGGTGAGATGACCATCGGCCTGCTCGTCACCGCGGCTGTGGCCATCCTCACCCAAGCCACCGGTGCCTACATCGCGCTCATCCAGTCGCTTGGCGTCATTGGCGCTTGGGCGCCGTTCGTCGTCGAAATCGTGATCGCCATCTATCTTGGCGCCCGCATTGAAAAGATCAAGCCGAGCACCGCACGCGTCATGTTCTACGTGTATGCCGCGATCATGGGCTTCTCGCTAAGCACCATTTTCATGGCGTATGATCTTGGCACCATCGGCATCTCCCTGGCGTTGTGCGCCGGCTTCTTCTTCGCGCTCACCATGCTGGGCATGACCACCAAGGTCAACATGCTCAAAGCCGGTCCGATTCTGCTGGTCGGCCTCATCGTGCTGATCGTCGCCGAAGTGCTGCTTATGATCTTCGCTCCCGGACAGACCATGCTGATGGTTATCTCCGCCATCGGCCTCGTGCTGTTCGCCGGCATGACCGTCTACGACGCCCAAGCTACTCGCGCGCTGTTCGCCCAGTACGCAGGCCAGGGTGAGGACATGGTCAAGAAGGTCTCCATCATCTGCGCGCTGAACCTGTATCTGGACTTCATCAACATGTTCCTGTATATTCTCCAGCTCTTCGGCGATCGCGACTGAAAAATCCCGCGACGTCCTCTGCGCTGAACCCTCAAACAAAAGCCTGACCAGAATATGGTCAGGCTTTTCTGTCGGCGAAAAACGTGCCATAGGGTAGTGGCTCATGCAGAGGAAAGAGATTGGCGGCATGGCCTGCCTTGTTCTGACGGCCATGATCTGGGGCTTCGCATTCGTATCCCAAGTGCAGGGCATGGCCTCCATGAGCCCCCTGTTCTTCGGGGCCACGCGATTCACATTGGGCGCGCTGTCATTAATACCGTTGCTGTGGTTCCGCCGTCGAGGCATCGCCGAACAGGAACGCCGACGCCGTGAATCGAATGAGTGTCCAACCGTCACGCTTGGCAACGGTATAACCGTGGCCATGCCGAAATGCCTGGGCAATCCCGTGGTCGTCAGCGTCATCTGCGGCATCGTATTGTTCACCGCCAGCACCGTCCAACAATACGGCATCCTCTATTCCGGTTCCGCAGGCCGTTCCGGCTTCATCACGGCGCTCTACATCGTCATGACGCCGCTGCTCGCCTTCCTTATTCTGCGCCGCCGCGTGACCATGAACGTCATCGTCAGCGTTGCCATCGCCGTGGTCGGCTTCTATCTGCTGTGCATCACCGACGGATTCGGCTCGATCACCCTTGCCGACGTGGTGCTGTTGTCCACTGCGGTTCTATTCGCAGGCCATATTCTCGTCATCGACACGTTCGGACAGAAGATGGATCCGATTCTGCTGTCCTTCGGACAAATTTCCACCACCGCGCTGCTGAGCTGGATCGGCTCCCTATGCGAAGGCTCCATCGACTGGGCCGGCGCCATGCAAAGCTGGTTTCCCATCGTGTACGCCGGCATCGGCTCGGCCGGCGTGGCATACACGTTGCAGGTGGTCGGACAGCAGCTGGTGCCGCCGTCGCGCGCGGCCGTGATCATGTCGCTCGAATCGTTCTTCTCCGCGGTGGGCGGCGCGTTGCTGCTCGGCGAAGTCATGACCACACGAGCCTACATCGGCTGCGCGCTGATTTTCATCGGCACCGTGCTCGCACAGGTTCCGGTGAAAATACCACGATTGCTGCGTAAGCGCGAATAACGTTCGATATCGTCGAAAAATGGCGATTGACAGGCAATGATTTGTCCGTCAATCGCCATTTTCCGAAAACATCAGTCCGCCTGCGGCGCCTCACCCACACGCGGGGCGCTGTTGATGTCGCGATGGATGTTCTGCATCTGCGTCTCGATGTTCTGCAGGCTGCGCGCGCAATCCAACAGCGTCTGCGAATGCTCGGCAAGCTTCGCGTCCGGCAGATCCGTCTTATACCGCAGCGCATGCTCCAGGCTTGCCCAATAATCCATGGCGATGGTGCGTAGCTGAACCTCTACCGGCGTGTAGTGCGGTCCGGATGACAGGAACACCGGCACCGCGTAGATGACATGCAGCGAACGGTAACCGTTCTGCTTCGGGTTCTTGATGTAATCCTTGACACGCAGCACTTGGATGTCGCTTTGCGCGGACAGATAATTCGCCACGGAATACACGTCGTCGCGGTAGTTGCAGATCACGCGTACGCCCGCCACGTCGAACAGGTTGTCCTTGATGGCGTCGACGGTCAACGGCAGGTTGCGGCGCTGCAGCTTGCCGAGGATCGAGTTAAGCGATTTGAGACGGCGTTCCATATGGTGAATTGGATTATGGGAGAAGCGCACCTGGAATTCCGAGTCAAGAATCTCCAATTTGGTGCTGATCTCGTACATCGCACCCTCATACACCTGCATCTGGTCGATGAACTCGGTGATCTGTTCGGGGGAAAGGGATCCCTCGCCGACGTCGACGTTCTTCAGACGCATCTGCAATTCGGTGGTGTTAATTCGATTTTGCCTGTCAAGTATCACGGAAGAACAGTGTACCGCCTCGCTTTCCGCAAAACTGAACGTATGCTGTGTATCGAAGAGGGTCAATGCCCTGCGATTGCGCCGAGAACGGGGCGTTCCCGCGTTCCGAAACGCCTGTGCCGCCCTGCCGATAGCATGGTGCGTTATGAACGAAGACATGATGACCGAGGCGGAGCGCGCCTCGAAACTGGCCGAACCGGCGGCGAACGATACCCCCACGCGCGGCAAGGGCGTGTTCTACGTGCATACGCTCGGATGCCAGATGAATGTGCATGATTCCGAACGCATCGCCGGCGTGCTTGAGGCCGACGGCTACGTGCCCGCCACCGAGGAACAGTATCTCAACCATGACATCGACCTGATCGTCATGAACACCTGCGCGGTGCGCGAAAACGCCGCCGAACGCATGTACGGCACCATCGGACTGTGGGCCGAATTGAAGAGGGAACGCCCGAACCTGCAGATCGCGGTCGGCGGCTGCATGGCGCAGCTCGACCGTGAGAAGATCGCGAAAAAAGCCCCGTGGGTCGACGCCGTGTTCGGTACCAAGAACATCGGATTCCTGCCTCAGCTGCTCGACCAGGCCCGCATCGAAGGCCACGCGCAGGTGAAGGTGCAGGAGGAACTCAACTACTTCCCAAGCCAGCTGCCAACCGACCGTGCGTCGAAGGTGTCGAGCTGGGTGGCCATCTCCGTAGGCTGCAACAACACCTGCACCTTTTGCATCGTGCCGACCACGCGCGGCAAGGAACATGACCGCCGTCCCGGAGACATCCTCGCCGAAATCCGCCAATGCGTGGACGAAGGCGCCAAGGAAGTCACGTTGCTGGGCCAGAATGTGAACTCCTTCGGCTACGGCATCGGCGACCGGTTTGCCTTCTCCAAGCTGCTGCGCGCGTGCGGCGAGATTGACGGTTTGGAACGCGTACGATTCACCTCGCCGCATCCTGCGGCCTTCACCGACGACGTGATCGCAGCAATGGCCGAGACACCGAACGTCATGCACCAGCTGCATTTCCCGTTGCAGTCGGGTTCCGACAGGATTCTTCGTGCGATGCGCCGCTCCTACCGTTCCGCCAAGTTCCTCGACATTCTGCGCAAGATTCGCGAGGCCATGCCGGACGCGCAGATCTCCACCGACATCATCGTCGGCTTCCCCGGCGAAACGGAGGAGGACTTCCAGGAAACCCTGCGCGTGGTGGAGGAGGCGCGATTCGCTTCCGCGTTCACGTTCATCTACTCGCCGCGTCCCGGCACGCCGGCGGCTGAGATGGAGCAGGTTCCGCATGACGTGGTGCAGGACAGGTTCGAACGTCTTGTGGCGCTGCAGGAACGTATCACCGAAGAGAATCTCAAGACTTTCGAAGGCCGTGACGTCGAGGTGATGGTCACCGGCGCATCCGGCAAGAAGGATGCCGCCACCCATCGTGTTACCGGACGTGAGAAAACCGGCGTGCTCGTGCATGTCGGCGTGCCGGAAGGCGAGCCGATGCCGCAGGTGGGTGATTTCGTGACCGCCACCGTCACCCATGCGGGACGCCACAATCTCATCGCCGATCCGAATCCGGAAGCGGGGCAAACCTATGCCGTCCGCCACTGAAAGCAAGCCCGAAACCCGTAAGGTCGTGTCCATCATCGGTCCCACTGCGTCCGGCAAGACGGGGCTTGGCATCGCCATTGCCAAGGCGTTGGAGGCCAAGGGCGAGCAGGCGGAAATCGTCAACGCCGATGCCTACCAGATGTACAAGGGCATGGATATCGGCACCGCCAAGGCGAGTCCTGAGGAACAGGCCGAGGTCAGGCACCACCTGATCGACATCATCGAACCGGACGACGCCATGTCCGTGGCACGTTTCCAGGAGATCGCCCGCGCCAAAATCGCCGAACTGCAGGCCAGGGGAGTGCGCCCTATCCTCGTGGGCGGTTCCGGTCTGTACGCCCGTGCCGCCATCGACGACATTTCCTTTCCTGGCACTGACCCAGAGGTGCGCAAACGCCTCGAGGAACGTGAAAAGGTCGAAGGCGCCGGCGCGCTGTTCGACGAGCTCAAGACAAAGGATCCCGAAGCTGCGGCCCGCATGGATCCGCACAATCCTCGACGCACCATCCGCGCGCTTGAGGTCATCGAAGTGACGGGCCGGCCGTATTCGGCGAGCCTGCCGCATTACCGGTATGTGATTCCCACCGTGCAGATCGGCCTTGATTTGCCGCGTGAGGAACTTGACCGCCGCATCGACATCCGTACCAAGCAGATGCTGGAGAACGGTTTCGTCGAGGAAGTGGAGCGTATCCGTCCCCGGCTTGGCATCACCGCAGGCAAGGCTCTTGGATACCAGCAGGTTGTCGACTATTTGGATGGCCTGTGCGATTTAAATGACACGTTCATGAGCATCGCGCAGAAGACGAAGCGTCTGGCACGCAAACAGATGGGATGGTTTGGCCGCGATCCGCGTATCCACTGGCTGCAGGCTCTCAACCCCGCGCTGCTGGGCAATGCCATGGCCATCATCGAGCATGCCGACGCCGGCGATTACGACGCGATCGACGCGCAGGCGGATGCGTACACGCAGCATCATCTTGGCGATATCGCCTAGCCGAAGCGCCTGACGGCGTGAACGGCAAAAACTTTCGATAAGTATCGGATGTCGTCGTGCCATGGCGGTGCCCATGGGTAAAATCGAGTCCTGTTATGGCACGAACAGCATCTTCCAACCCGAAATCAGGCGGCAAGGGTTCCGCAGGCAAATCGCGTTCCGGCGATACCAAAGTCATGGACGAGGTCGATTCCTCGCCGATCGCCGGCATACTGCGTAAATATCGCCGCGACATCGCATGTTTCATCATGGCCATTCTCGCGGTGCTGTTCTGCGCATCCGAATGGTTCCGTGTCCAGGGCGCTTTCGGACAGGTCCTGCATGCCATGGCCTCCGGACTGTTCGGATTGACCAGCGTGATTCTGCCGGTATTCCTGGCGCTTGTGGTGTTCAGTCTGATGCGCAAGACGCAAAACAAGGATGAGAACCTCCATATGGCCCTCGGATGGTTCATGATCCTCTGGTCCGTCTGCTCTATTCTTGACGCGGCGATTGCCTCCGACTCCCAGAAGTTCGATATGTCTTTGCTGCAGCGGGCAGGCGGCTTGCTTGGCTATGTGCTTGGCTGTCCGTTGGCGTGGGGGCTTTCCAAAGGCTTTTCCATTGCGATTTTCGTAGTCGTCATCCTGTTTTCGTTGCTGTTGATTACCCATACGCGGGTCACGCAGATACCGGACAAGGCGAAGGCTCTGGCGGCCAAGTTTGTTGGAACGCCTAAAAACCGTGATGACATTGACGATGAGGCCGAACAGTTTCCGAACGAAGTCCGCGTTGGGGGCACGACACTCGCCTTCGCCGAAGGCGTTCCCGCCCACGACGGCACCGATGCGGATGGAGAAAACGACGATAGGCCGGGCTTCCTTACGCGTATGAAGCAACGCTTCGCATCCCATAAGAGCAAGAACGTCGATGATGGCGACCTTGACCATTACGCCGGCGACGAAGCGTTTCTTAATGCCGCCGAACGGCACGGACAGACCGCGGAAACCATCGTCGACGAGCCGTACCAACAGGTCGATTCGCCACGCAGCATTTCTTCGGACGATTATCGTGCCGATGATTATGATTCAGATGATTATTCCGCCGCTGCGCCGTCCGGCACCACGGCCATGCCACAGAACGGTCGCGGACGCTCCTTCTCGTCCGCGCCGATCGGCACCGCGAGCGGCACCATGCCCAGCGTCGCCGAGCCGGTGCCGTCCAGCGAAATCAAGCCGGTTGGCGTCGCTCCAAGCGACCCATGGGCCGTCATCGACGAGGACGGCACCTCCAACGGCAAGGAAGTCATGGTGGATGCCGCGACCGGCGAGGTCCTTGACGATATGCCGGCTGCTGCCGTTGACGGGGAAGCGGCGGATGACATTCCCGAGGGACCGTATCATCTGCCTGACCTCAACATTCTGAAGAAGGGCGCGCCGCACGCCGCGCACACTCCGGAGAACGATCGTGTGATCCGCGCGCTGACCGGTACCTTCCAACAGTTCAACGTCGATGCGAAGGTCATCGGCTTCCTGCGCGGACCATCCGTCACCATGTATGAGGTGGAGCTTGGCCCTGGCGTCAAGGTCGAGAAGGTCACCAACCTGCAGAAGAACATCGCCTACGCGGTGGCCAGCTCCGACGTGCGCATCCTGTCGGTGATTGAAGGCAAATCCGCCATCGGCATCGAAATCCCGAACTCCGACCGCGAAACCGTGGTGCTGGGCGACGTGCTGCGCTCCGACAAGGCCCGGAACGATCCGAATCCGATGCTCACCGGCGTCGGCAAGGATGTGGAAGGCCATTTCGTGACCGCCGACCTGACCAAGATGCCCCACCTGTTGGTGGCTGGCGCCACCGGCTCCGGCAAGTCGAGCTTCATCAACTCCATGCTCACCTCCGTGATCATGCGCGCCACGCCTGACCAGGTCCGCATGATCATGGTCGATCCTAAACGAGTCGAACTGTCCGCCTATGCGGGCATTCCACATTTGCTCACCCCGATCATCACCGATCCGAAGAAGGCCGCACAGGCTTTGGAATGGGTGGTCAAGGAGATGGACGCACGATACAGCGACCTCGAATTCTTCGGATTCCGCCACATCAAGGACTTCAACGCTGCCGTGCGCGCTGGCAAGGTGCATGCGCCCGCAGGCTCCAAACGCAAGGTCGCACCATACCCGTATATCCTCGTGGTCGTCGATGAAATGGCCGACCTTATGATGGTGGCCAAGAACGACGTGGAGAGCTCCATCCAGCGCATCACGCAGCTCGCGCGAGCCGCCGGCGTGCATCTGGTGCTCGCCACGCAGCGCCCGTCCGTTGACGTGGTCACGGGCTTGATCAAGGCCAACATCCCGTCCCGACTTGCTTTTGCCACCTCATCCGCCACCGATTCGCGAGTCATCCTCGACGCCACCGGTGCGGAAACGCTGATCGGCCAAGGTGACGCGTTGTTCCTGCCGATGGGCCAGGCCAAGCCGATCCGCGTGCAGGGCGCATGGGTCGACGAGTCCGAAATCCGTCGCGCGGTGGAGTTCGTGCGAACCCAGCGCAAGCCGCATTATCGCGAGGATATCGAGGAGATGGCCAAGGAGGCCGAAAAGAAGGCCATCGAGCCGGATGAGGACATCGGCAACGACATGGACGTGCTGTTGCAGGCGGCGGAACTGGTGGTCAGCACGCAGTTCGGCTCAACCTCCATGCTGCAGCGCAAACTGCGTGTCGGATTCGCCAAAGCCGGCCGACTCATGGATCTGCTTGAATCGCGTGGTGTGGTCGGTCCGTCCGAAGGCTCCAAAGCTCGCGAAGTGCTCGTCCAACCGCAGGATCTGCCGCAGGTGCTCGCCTTCATCAAGGGCGAAACCTCATCGCTTACCGCAGGTTCTACCCAGCCGGCCGACGCTGCGGACACGCGATGATGGAACGCGACAACCGCACGCATTGCGCCAAGTAGTGGTATCGGGGTAACGTGAACGGTATGGAAAAGCAAGAAGAACGCAAATCGTCCCTGCTTGACGGGTGGAACGCCCCGCCGAACATCGTCACTTTCTCTCGTATCGTCCTGGTCGTCATCTTCCTGGCGTTGTACGTCATGGCAGGCGCATGGGGTACCAAAAACACGACTATGCGCTGGGTGGCGGCGATTATCTTCATCATCGCCGCCTGCACCGATAAGCTCGACGGTTGGATGGCCCGCAAATATAATCAGGTCACCGAACTGGGCAAGCTCATGGACCCAATCGCAGATAAGCTGCTCACCTGCGGCACGCTGATCGTCGCCGCCATCTTCAACGAATTCGGCAACGCAGTGCTCGGCTGGGTCGTGACCGCGCTGTTCCTCATCCGTGAGATCGGCATCACCATCATGCGTTTCTTCGTCATCGACACCGGCGGCAAGGTCATCGCCGCATCCCAAGCCGGCAAGTACAAGACCCTGTGCCAGTGCATCGGCCTTGCCATGCTCATGCTGCCGATGTGGAGCCTCGCTGATGGCATGAACACCACTCCGCTGTGGATGACCGTTTATTACACGATCACGTACGCCCTGATTTACCTGGCGTTGATTCTATGCCTGTATTCGGGCGGCGAATACCTCGTCAACACGTTCGGCGGACGTAAGAAGACCGCAAAATCCGAAAAGGAAACCAAGTAAATCCCGATGAGCGAATCCGAAAATTCGTCGACCGCGGCCAGCCAATCGCAATGCGATGAGCTGGCCGCAGCCGTTTTACGCTATTGCGAAGCCAACCATTTCAAAATCGCCGCCGCCGAATCACTGACGGGAGGTCTACTCGCCGACGCCTTCGTACGCATACCAGGCGCATCGAAAGTGTTCCTCGGCTCGGCGGTGACCTACGACATTCGCGCCAAAGCGAAGATTCTCGGCGTGAATGCCGACCTGCTGGCCCGAGAAGGGGCGGTCCACCCCGAAGTGGCGCGGCAGATGGCTGCGGGAACCGCGCAACTATACCGACAGACCGAGGATGGAGACTGTGTCATCGGCTTGGCCACTACCGGTGTTGCAGGGCCAGGACCGGATGGTGACAAACCTGCCGGCCTGGTGTACATCGGCTGCTCCCTGCCCTGTGGCTTCAATGGCATTCGTGCGCGTCAAACAGCTGCTTATGAGCTGCGTCTGAAGGGTGATCGGAAAGCCGTGCGGCACGAAACCGTGCAATGTATTCTGGAAAAACTGAGGACTCTTTCAGCACTTTCACAGGAATAATCCACGAATATGGGTGTTGACCATAGTGGACGTACGTATGAAAAGCGAAAGGGGCTGGCGGCATGGACACGATGACACTCACCAAGGAACAGATGGAACTCAAGGCGATGGTTCCCACGGTGCAAAGCGGCAACGCCCGCGTCAGGGAACTCACCCCAGCCCAGCGCCGCGCGGTGATGTTCGCCCAGCAGCAGGTGCTGCGTGCCCGCGCGGCCAAAAAGGCCAAAGACGAGCGCCAGGCCGCATTGACCCGCATATGGCGGGAGGAAGACGCGGAACGCGTTTCCGCACGATCCATGTCGGCAGCCACGGAAACCACCGACGAACCCAGAGAGGTATCGCTTCGCGAGGCCATCGGCCATGTACTGCGCGATCTGCGCACCCATGACCACAAAACGTTGCGTGAGGTGAGCGAAAAGGCCGGAGTGTCGTTGGGCTACCTCTCCGAAGTGGAGCGTGGCCAAAAAGAGGCCAGCTCCGAGCTGCTGAGCTCGATTGCGCAATCGTTGGGCGTCTCCACGGCGCAGATGCTGCGCATGGTCGCCGATTATCTCGATTCCGTCGCAATCTGATTCCTGTTGGACGTCTAACGCCCGGCGGCTTGTTCCCTCGGGCGTTTTCTTTTGGTTGCGCTTGCTGTGTACACTTGGGCGCGTGCAGGAACGTGAATTTTGGCAGTTGCTTGAAGAGGTACTCGGCCGTAGCTATGGCCGCGCGCTCGCACGCGACCAAGTGCTTGATCGATTGAACGGTCTGACAGCCGTCGAAGCGCTTGAAATGGGGGAGGAGCCCCGCGTGGTATGGAACGTTCTGTGCGACCAGATGAACATTCCTGACTCCAAACGTTGGGGAAAGGACCATAACGCGCCACCAATGCCGGTGCGTTAGGCGGAGTTCGGCTATCGCAAAACACCGATTTCGAACAGATGTTCGGATAATGGGGTATAGTTATCCACAGAAGCACGGATTGGGCAGGTCGTCAACGGCTCGCCGCGAAGTTTCAGAATGCTGGAATTTCAAGGGAAAGCGGTCTTCGGCGTGTCGAAATGCATGTTCTTCGACCACAATGGCCGATTGAACTTGCGTAGATGGATGATGCGGTTTTACGGTGAATCCATTCATTCGTCTCGGTCAACAACAAGGAGTAGTCATGGCACAGACGAGCGCGGCAAAGAACGCCGCACAGAACAAGTCCGCGAATGGAATCGATCCGCGCCGTCAGGCCGCGCTCGACACAGCGCTCGCGCAGGTCGAGAAAAGCTTCGGCAAGGGATCGGCCATGAGACTTGGCGACCGCCCGGAACAGGATGTCGAGGTCATTCCGACCGGATCCTTGGCTTTGGATATGGCATTAGGCATCGGCGGCCTGCCTAAAGGCCGTATTGTGGAGATTTACGGACCGGAATCCTCTGGTAAGACCACATTGGCGCTGCATGTGGTGGCCAATGCCCAGAAGGCCGGCGGTGTGGCCGCATTCATCGATGCCGAGCATGCGCTCGATCCGGTCTATGCCCGTAAGCTGGGCGTCGACACCGATTCGTTGATCGTCTCTCAGCCGGACAATGGCGAGCAGGCATTGGAAATCGCCGACATGCTGATTCGTTCCGGCGCGCTTGACGTGATTGTCATCGATTCCGTCGCGGCCTTGGTGCCGAAAGCGGAAATCGAAGGCGAGATGGGAGACAGCCATGTCGGCCTGCAGGCGCGCCTGATGAGTCAGGCGTTGCGTAAGATGACCGGTGCGCTGGCGCAAGCCGGTACCACCGCCATCTTCATCAACCAGTTGCGTGAGAAAATTGGCGTGTTCTTCGGTAATCCGGAGACCACCACCGGCGGCAAGGCATTGAAGTTCTACGCGTCCGTACGTATGGACATCCGCCGTATCCAGACCATTAAGAACGGTGATGAGGCTGTCGGCAACCGTACCAAGGTCAAGGTTGTTAAGAACAAGATGGCTCCGCCGTTCAAGACCGCCGAATTCGATGTGCTGTACGGCGAGGGCATCTCCAAGGAAGGTTCCGTGCTTGATATGGCGTTGCAGGCCAACGTCGTCAAAAAGTCTGGCTCGTGGTTCACCTATGAGGGCGACCAGCTGGGGCAAGGACGCGAAAACGTGCGTCAGTTCCTCAAGGACAATCCGGAACTCACAGAGGAAATCGAGAACAAGGTCAAGGCGGCATTCGGTCTGATCAAACCTACCGACCAGTTCGCCGAGGACGATGGGGCGGAGGACGCCGCGGGCGCGCCGGATGATGGTAAGACGTCTAAAACTTCAAAAGCCGCCAAAGCCTGACATATGATCAGCGCCGAACGTTTCCTTAAGGAACAGGGCCTTCAGCCGGCGTCGGCCGATACTGGGGGCCTTGCCCTTTCTTCAGAGGATCCAGAACGCACGAACGTTCAGAGGTGGAACCGTCGAACGAAACCTGACCGTTCCAGTTTGTTCGCTGGAAGCGCAAATGCGACGAAAACGCCACGACACGCGCGACACGCTGGGCGTGTCGGGAACGGCGATTCTACTGCCGCAAAGGATCCAAATGATCTTGACGCATGCAGGGAAGCCGCATTGCGATTGCTGGACGCTGCGCCTCGACCTTCCGGCGCACTGCGTGAGCGCCTGATTGGTAAGGGCTATACCTCTGAAGTGGTTGACGACGTCATCGAAAGACTGACAAGGGTTCAACTGATTGACGATGAAGCCTACGCGCAATCCGCGGTGCGCTACTGTGCGACCCGTCTTATGGGATGTAGGGGCGCGGTCGCTGAGCTTACACGGAAAGGCGTCGACCGTAGGCTGGCCCAACAGGTTTGTGATGAGGCGGAATCCTACGGCGTGTTTACTGAAGCCGCATGGGAATTAGGCCGTAGAACCGCGAGAAAAACCGCCGGTCTGGAACGCGATGCACGTAGGCGCCGCTTCTGGAGCGCGGGCGGCAGAAAAGGCCATAATCCTGAGATTCTGCGCCAAATCGCACAGGAACTGTTTGATTGACGGCGACCGTTGACCAAGGGCGTGACGTCAGTTTCATAAAGAGGCTGGTGTAAAGAAATCCTCAAAACATAAAGAGTGGAGAGTGAGACCTCTTATACCCCGGGTTCTGTCGTGCCAACGGCACGGATGGCCATCCATCTCGACCTGGCGTTGCCGTCAGGCTCTAGCAGCCTACCCGAAGGCTTCGGACGAGCAGTCCTCGAACGCCTTCTGCTTGGCCTTGCTCCCGATGAGGCTTGCCATGCGGCCAACTGTCACCAGCGGCCCGGTGGTCTCTTACACCGCCGTTTCACCCTTACCCACCGGCCGAAACCGGTAAGGCGGTCTATTCTCTGCTGCGCTATCTCTCAGGTCGCCCTGGGCGGACGTTATCCGCCATCGTGCTCTATGGAGCCCGGAAGTTCCTCAACCGACAAAATCGGTCGCGGCCATCAAGAGGTCTCAAACGCACAACTATAGCAAGAGAATCGTCGAAAGCAAAGCGTAAAAAAACTTTTGTTTTCTCGGGGAGTTTTCCAGCAAATCACCAATCTTATGGATACAATGATGACTACCAAGCAGCGATGCAGCTGGTTGGTCCGTATATAGCGGTTAACACCGCTTGAGTCTAGGGAGGTCCACATGGAAATCGTCGTTACCGGACGTCATACGCAGATCAAGCAAAGGTTCCGTGACGTTGTCGAAAGCAAGATGAATCGTGTGACCGCTATCGCCCCGGATGCGCAGCGTGTCCAGATTGTGCTGTCCCACGAGGGCAATCCGCGTCAGGCCGACACCGCCAAGCGCGTTGAGATCACCGTCATCGCAGGTCGTACCGTGGTGCGTGCCGAAGCCTCCAGCGCCGACGAGTTCAGCGCGCTCGATTTGGCTCTCGACAAGCTGACGCTTCGTCTGCGCCGTACCCGCGACCGCCGCAAGGACCATCGTCGTGGCTACACCGATCCGGTCCCGGTCGATCTGGGCCCGGTCGAGCCGGTCGTCGTCGAGGAGCCGGAGCCGGAAGCGCCGAACAATAGCCCGGCCGACGCCGTTTCCGCTGATCTCGGCCCTGGCGAATCCGTCGAGGTCCAGGTCGGCGACACCCCAATCGTCATCCGCCGCAAGCTGCACATCGCCGAGCCGATGACCATTGACGAGGCCCTGTACGAGATGGAGCTGATCGGTCACGACTTCTTCCTGTTCGTCAACAAGGAAACCGGTCGTCCGTCCGTCGTCTACCACCGTCACGGTTGGAGCTACGGCGTCTTCGAAATCGACACTCCGGAGAATGTGGCCAAGAAGTAATGGCTAATGGCTGAAAACTGAACGATAAGAGGCTCGCATGTCATACATGCGGGCCTCTTTTCTTATGCGAAAAACAAGATACGTCAAAACTTACGTAAAATGGACGGAGCTTTTCGGAAATCGCGAGAAAGCGACTATCCTCAATCGAGGAAAGTCACCATACACAAAGGGAGTGATTGTGGTAGATATCGTTGACAAAGCCCTACGCATGGGTGAAGGCCGACAGATCAAGAAGCTTGAGAACGTGGCCAAAGCGACGAACGCCTTGGAGGACGAGATCGCGGCGCTTGACGACGAGGAGCTCAAGGGCCAGACCGCCAAGTTCAAGCAGCGTATCGAAAACGGCGAGTCCCTTGACAAGCTCATGCCGGAAGCCTTCGCCACCGTGCGTGAAGCTTCCAAGCGAACCCTGGGCCTGCGCCACTTCGACGTGCAGCTCATGGGCGGCGCCGCTCTGCACTGGGGCAACATCGCCGAAATGAAGACCGGTGAAGGCAAGACCCTTGTGGCCACGCTGCCGGCCTACCTGAACGCACTCGACGGTCAGGGCGTCCACGTCGTCACCGTCAACGACTATCTGGCCAGCTACCAGGCCGAGCTGATGGGCCGTGTCTACCGCTTCCTCGGCATGAGCACCGGCTGCATCATCACCAACCAGAAGCCGCCGGAGCGTCGCAAGCAGTACAACGCCGACATCACCTACGGCACCAACAACGAATTCGGTTTTGATTACCTGCGCGACAACATGGCGTGGGAGAAGTCCGATCTCGTACAGCGTGGCCACCACTACGCCATCGTCGATGAGGTCGACTCCATTCTTATCGATGAGGCTCGTACCCCGTTGATCATCTCCGGTCCGGCCGAGGGCGACGTGACCCGCTGGTACCGCCAGTTCGCGCGCCTGGTTCTGAAGCTCAACCGTGACGAGGACTATGAGGTCGACGAGAAGAAGAAGGTCGTCGGCATCCTTGATCCGGGCATCACCAAGGTCGAGGACTATCTCGGCATCGACAACCTGTACGAACCGAACAACACCGCATTGATCGGCTATCTGAACAACGCCATCAAGGCCAAGGAGCTGTTCCTGCGTGACCGCGACTACGTCGTGACCGGCGGCGAAGTGCTCATCGTCGACGAGCACACCGGACGTATCCTGCCGGGCCGCCGTTACAACGAGGGTCTGCACCAAGCCATCGAAGCCAAGGAAGGCGTGGAGGTCAAGGCCGAAAACCAGACCTTCGCCACCATCACCCTGCAGAACTACTTCCGCATGTACGACAAGCTGGCAGGCATGACCGGTACCGCAGAGACCGAAGCCGCCGAATTCATGGGCACCTACAAGCTGGGCGTGCTGCCGATTCCGACCAACAAGCCGATGATCCGCGAGGATAAGGACGATCTGATCTTCCGTACCAAGAAGGAAAAGCTCGCCGCCATCGTCCGTGATGTGGCCAAGCGCCACAAGAAGGGCCAGCCGGTCCTGCTGGGTACCGCATCCGTGGAATCCTCCGAAGTCGTGTCCTCTCTGCTTGACGTGGCCAAGATTCCTCACCAGGTGCTGAACGCGAAGCAGCATGACAAGGAAGCCGCCGTTGTGGCCGTCGCAGGCCGTAAGGGCGCCGTCACCGTGGCCACCAACATGGCAGGCCGTGGTACCGATATCATGCTCGGCGGCAACGTCGAGTTCCTCGCCGATGCGAAGCTCAAGTCCGAAGGCTATTCTCCGGATGACACTCCGGACGAGTACGAGAAGCGTTGGCCGGGCACTTTGGCCGAAATCAAGGACCAGGTCAAGGACGAGCATGAGGAAGTCGTCAAGCTCGGCGGTCTGTACGTGCTCGGCACCGAGCGCCACGAATCCCGCCGTATCGACAACCAGCTGCGCGGCCGTTCCGGCCGTCAGGGAGATCCGGGTGAATCCCGTTTCTACCTGTCCCTCGAGGACGATCTGATGCGTCTGTTCAACACCCAGCTGGTGGCGCGTGTCATGGCCAAGGGCATGCCGGAAGGCGAGCCGATCGAAGCCAAGAGCGTTTCCAAGGGCGTGCGCACCGCACAGAAGGCCGTCGAATCGCGTAACTTCGAAATCCGTAAGAACGTGCTGAAGTACGATGACGTGATGAACAAGCAGCGCACCGTCATTTATGCGGAGCGTCAGGCTGTGCTGAAGGGCGCGGATATCCACGAGGACATCCTCAAGTTCATCGACGACACCGTGCTGAGCTACATCAAGGGCGCCAACAACGGTTCCGACAAGCCGGCCGATTGGGATTGGGACGGTCTGTTCAAGGCCATCTCCTCCGTGTACCCGATCGCCGTGGAGCAGGAAGCGGCCAAGGACGCCGTCGACAAGCTCAAGGGCGACAAGGCCGTTGAGGCCCTGAAGGAGCTCATCGTCTCCGACGCCAAGGACCAGTACTCCGATTTCGAAGACAAGCTCGGCAGCGAAGGCCTGCGCCAGCTCGAGCGCCGCGTGGTGCTCGCCGTGCTCGACCGCAAGTGGCGTGAACACCTCTACGAGATGGACTACCTTAAGGACGGCATCGGCCTGCGCGGTATGGGCCAGCGCGACCCGCTGGTCGAATACCAGCGTGAAGGCTACCAGATGTACAACTCCATGATCGAAGCCATCAAGGAGGAAACCATCCAGCTGCTGTTCCACGTGGACATCGAACGCGTGGCCATGACCGAGGACGAGGAGACCGAATCCGATGAGGATGAGGCCGTGAACGCCGCCGAGGCCGTAATGGGTCTGGACGGCGAAGCCGCCGCGACCGGCGAATCCGCTCCTGCAGAGCCGGAGACCGATGACGAGGCCGAAAAGACCACCATCGATGAACTGGCTGACGAGCAGAAGAACGAGAAGGGCATCGTCGGCATGCAGCCGATCAGCCATGCCGAAGGCAAGGTCCCGGCCAACAAGCGTCCGAAGAGCGAGGAACTCCACTCTCCGTGGGCGGATGGCCGCACTTTCCCGGGAACCGGCAAGAACGCCCAGTGCCCATGCGGTTCTGGTCGTAAGTACAAGATGTGCCACGGCCAGAACGAGCAGTGATTCGCTGAGTCGCTGACTTGCTCATGACATAACCTCCCCCGACCGTAATCGGGGGAGGTTTTCTTTTTTGAAGAATCTTCGATGGGCCGTTTCGTGATATGGACGTGCGGACGTGGGGAAACGTCCAATCGTTACAATTGGCGGCATCAGAACAACAATAAAGGCGTGCGACAGCGCCAAGGAGGGCATCATGGCCGAAATCACATGGAAGTCGATCCTCACCAAGCTGGTCGGAGGGGACCACTTGAGCGCCGAGGAATCCGAGTGGTTCGTCGATGACCTCATGAACGGCAATGCCGATCCGGCGGCCGTTGGCGCGGTACTCGCCACCCAGCAGCAGTTGGGGCTGACCCCCGACGAAGTGCGTGGCGCAGCGAAGGCCATGGTGGCCCATGCCATTCCGCTGCACATCGACGGTGAAACCACCGACATCGTCGGCACCGGTGGCGACGGAGCCTCCACCGTGAACCTGTCATCCATGGGGGCCGTCGTAGCCGCGGCCGCAGGCGTAAAAGTCGTCAAGCACGGCAATCGTGCGGCCTCATCCAAGTGCGGCACTGCTGACTGCTTCGAAGCGCTCGGCCTGCCCATGGATTTGACTCCGGAACAAGTGAGCGAAGTCGGCAACGAATGCGGCATCGCATTCGCTTTCGCACGCACCTTCCACCCCGCCATGCGTTTTGTCGGTCCGATTCGCGCCGCGCTCGGCGTGCCATGCGTGTTCAACGTGCTTGGTCCGCTGACCAACCCGGCAAGCCCGAAGCATATGGCCGTCGGCTGCGCTAATCGCAAGATGAGCCCGATCATGGCCGCCGTATATGCGGCGAACGGCCAGATCGGCATGGTCTACACTTCCCATGAGGGCCTTGACGAGATGGCACCGACCGGTCCGGTCTCCATTTGGGAATTCAAGGACGGCAAGGTTACCGAAAACAAATTCGATCCGACCGTCGAACTCGGCCTCGCCAAAGTCACCATCGCAGATCTGAAGGGTGGCGAACCGACGCTCAACGCGCAGCTGGCACGAGACTTCTTCGCAGGCAAGGATGTGTCGTTCCGTACCACCGCGCTGCTGAACGCCGCTTCCGCAATCGTCGCCGACGGTCATTTGGTGCCGGGCGACGCAAGCTTGGCTGACCGGTTCAAAGCCGCCTACGCCATCGCGGAGCAGACCGTCGACTCCGGCAAGGCCACGGCGCTGCTTGACAAGTGGATCGCCACCGCCCAAGCTGCGAAGAAAGCCTGAAAACGCTGACAACGTATGTGTATGTGAAGGCCCCGGCGTAAATATGAACCGCACCCCGATTGTTGGACTGAAGAAATTCAGATTCGATGATCGGAGGTGCGGTTCTTTCGTATGCGTGAGGATCGAAGGAGACGTTACGACGACGGGTTCCGGCGCGAGGCGCTGGAGCTCATCAAGTCCGGAGCCGGCAAGGACACGCTCGCCAGAAGGCTTGCCATACCGGTGTATACCGCGAGAAACTGGATCAGGCTGTACAGGTCCAACGGCGAGGAGGCGGTCATGGGAGGCGGCGGCAGCAGACGCTACGACTGGGAGACGAAGGTCGCCGCGTCGCGCGACCACGTCGAGAACGGTCTGACCAAGACGGAGGCCATGGCCAGGCACGGGATCGCGAGCATCGCGTACCTGAAGCGCTGGTGCCGCGACTACCGGTCCGGAGGCGCTCAGGCCGAAACCCAAGGGCAGGCCGAAAGGCGCGAAATCCAAACCGAAGCCCGAACCGACGCGCGAGCAGGAGCTCGCCGAACAGGTCGCGTACCTGAAGGCGAAGGTCGCGTACCTGGAAAAACTCCGGGTCCTGCGGGCGTCCAAGTCACGCGGCGCGAGCGAAGCGCCGTCGTCCGACTGCTCGCAGGGCGGGGACACCGGCTCGACCACCTCCTGAGGATAGCCGGGCTGCCGAAATCCAACGTACTACCACCACCTGTCGCGCCCGGCGCACGTGTCCAGGCCGGACGTGGAGCCGATGGTACGGGAGATATGGGAGCGCACCCCGAACGGGTGCGGCCACCGGCAGGTGCGCATGCGCCTGGTCCACGAGTTCGGCACGCGCATATCCGCCAAGACCGTGCTCAGGGTCATGCGCCGTATGGGGCTGAGATGCGCCATCCGCTCCAGGAACCCGTGGAGACGCTACAGCTCGTACAGGGGCGAGACGGGCGACCGCGTGCATAACCTGCCCGAACGCGACTTCGACGCGGCCCGTCCGTTCTCCAAGCTCGGCACCGACGTCACCGAGTTCAAGGTCGCCGGATCCAAGGCGTACCTCGCTCCCGTGTACGACATGGCCAGCAAGGAGATCGTGGCCTGGGACGTGAGCCGCAGTCCGGACCTCGGGCAGCAGAAGCGCCTGCCCGCCGGCGCGGAGCCGATCCTGCACTCGGACATGGGGGAATGGCAGTACCAGCACCAATGGTGGAGGAAGGAGCTCGAACGCCTCGGCATTCGCCAGTCCATGAGCCGCAAGGGCAACTGCCTGGACAACGCGGCGGCCGAGCAGGTCTTCGGCCACTTGAAGGACGAGTTCTACCGCGGCCGTGTGTTCGACTCGTACGAACAGTTCAAACGCGAGCTGGACGCCTACATCATCCATTGGAACACCAGACGACGCCAGATACGACTCGAGGGACGCACCCCGGAGGAGTTCCGGAGCATGTCCCTCGCGGTCTGACCCTGTATCCCAATTAACAACGTCCAACAAACGGGGCGCAGTTCAATAACCGCCGGGGCCTTCACATAGATGGATGTATTCAGTTTGTCGCCAAAGAATCGTCAGACGCGTGCTCCATCATCGAATTCGTCGGTACGCGTTTCACGATGCCCTTTATGCTGCACGATGAGGCCAGCGGCGCCGACCAGCGCACACAAACCGAAAATCGAACCAAGAATCGAAGCCAACGCCGGAACGAACACGGAAGCGATAATGCCGATGACGCCGGCCACCAGCAATATCCAGAACACCAGTTTTGACAGTTTCACATGGCCGATTTCAGGATTCGGCGGCACGAAGTCGTCACCGTAACGGTCCATGACCCGATCCGTGTCAAGCCAGCTCGAACCAGTGAAATCGCGCGGCCCACGACCATTCGCCGGCGCATCATTGGTGAACGTGCCCTGATCCAAGTCATCGATGGACAGCAAAGCCTCTTTTTCCCGACGTTGCGCATGCTTCTCGAAACGTTTCGCACTACGCGAACGTTCCACGGCCTTCAAATCGTCAGCATGCGAATCCGCAAACTCGGCCCAAGCCGCATCCAAGTCGTCCATTGGAGAGCCGCCACCATGCGACGCGTCATTTGGGCGTTCTTCATCGTCATTGCTATTGTTGAGGTCAGTCATACTTATACTCTAATCGGGCGGAGGCCAATCCGCCGGGAGGATTGTGAAGAATGCTCTATTGGTTTTTCGTAAAAGGCTTGGGACCAATCGCCATCCACCGTTTGGGACCGACCGCGCAAGGACTTGAGAACATTCCGCACGAAGGTGGCGCCATCATCGCAGCCAACCATCTTGCCGTCATCGACGATGCGTTGCTGCCGTTGACCTGCCCGCGCATGATTCATTTCATGGGCAAGGCCGAATATTTCGAAGGCAAAGGCATCAAAGGCAAATTCAAGAAATGGTGGTTCACGTCAGTCGGCGTGTTCCCCGTGGACCGTTCCGGCGGTTCCAAATCACTTGGCGCACTGAACCACGCCCGTGAGATCATCGAGGACGGACATCTGTTCGGCATTCACATCGAAGGTACTCGCAGCCCCGATGGACGTCTTTACAAAGGACATACCGGCGCGGCGCGTCTGGCATTCGAAACCGGTTGCCCCATTATTCCGGCCGCCATCATCGGTTCGCGTGAACTGCAGAAGCCAGGACAGGTCATTCCGAACAAAGGCAAGTCCAAGGTGATTTACGGCAAGCCGATTGAAGTCGAGAAGAAATCCGCCGACCAGATTACCCACGATGATTTGCGTTCGCTTACCGACCGCGTGACCCGTGAGATCCAGAAGATGAGCGGACAGGAATACGTCGACGAATACGCGCAGAAGGTCAAGGTCGAGCTCAAAGCCCAGCAGGAGGCCGAAGCGCAGGCACAAGCCGAATCCGCTGCCAAGAAGGCATAAGTTTTCAGCGAGGTTCATTCCAAACCAATCAGGGGTGTCTGTTCCGAAGAATGTTTTCGGAACAGACACCCCTGATTTCTATTTTGTAATCAGGATAATCAGTCGAACAGCGACGAATACATTTTCAAGGTGACGGTATTCGGCGTGCCATCCTCCTGACGCAGTCGCACCTCGGTGCCTCCTACCGGATCCTGCGAAGCGACCTTCTTGTCTTGACTGGAGTCAAGTGTCAGTTGCGAGCTGATCTTCACACTGAGTCCCAGCTTCTCCAATGCGGCTTTGGCAGCGGCGGCTTTCTGTCCGACATAATTCGGCAGCGTTACGGTTTCCGGTCCCTTCGACACCACCGCATTGACGCTATCGCCCCAGTGCAACTCGTCTCCGGTCTTCGCGGAAGCGGAAATCACCTGTCCTTGCGGAATCTTGTCATCGAATTGCTCGGTCCAGTTGACGGTGAGCTTGAGCGCATCAAGCGTCTGCTGCGCCTCATCCTTCGATTTGCCCACGACGTCCGGCATGGTAACCGGTTTCGGTCCTTGGGACAGCGTGACGGTAATCTTCGCGTTATGGGGCAGAGTCGCGCCGGGATCCACGCTTAAATCAAGCAACGCGCCCTGAGGTACGTCCATGGAATACGCGTCATCATTGGCCGGAGTCTGTTCGATGTTGTCGAAGCCGGCACGCTTCAACGCGTTGATCGGATCCTTGCCGTTCGCACTGGTGGCATCGAGAATGTCTGTGGGAACAGTGCCCTGCTTAATACCCTTGGACACTACCACCTTGACCTTCTGATGATGACGTTTGCTCACATGCGAACCGACATTCTCCGGGTCGGTGGAGATGACATTGCCAGCCTTGACGGAATCACTGAACGCCTCGGTCTCTTCGTACTCGATGTTGGAGAATTTCAGCAGTTCCTTATAGGTGTTCCATTTGATGTTGGAAATACGGCAGGGCTCCGAATCGGAACATGTGAGATCTGCCGGCTGAGGCATGGTCCAGTAGCTGCCCGGTCCTCGGAAATACCACCAGGCATAGCCTCCACCGCCTGCGCAGGCAAGCACGATGGCTGCTACGACGGCGATGATGACAGGTGCACGCTTGCCACTGCGTTTCGGCTGTCCACCACTGACCGGACCGTTCGAGGGGGAAGCTGGAACGTTGTTGGCGGGGACGTCGTTCTTTTCCAAAGCCAAGCGGGTGGTTGCCTCCGGATCTGCCTGCTGCGCCGGCATGACGGTGGTTTTGTTCGGGTTTTCCGGATTGAACTGTCGTGTACGATCGTCGTTCTGACGCACAGGCGGTGCTGGGGGAGCGGGCGGTAGCGGCATCCGCCGGGTGCCATCGCCGGGCATGGTGTCGGCGGCATCGTTTGCGGCCGGGGAAACGGCTGACAGACGGTATTGCCAGTCGTCGATGGTGAGGTTCGATTGCAACTGCTGCAATTCGTCGAATGCCACGGACGCATCCTGGGGACGGTCCTCGACCGCGCGTGCCGTAAGACGGGCGAGGAATGCGGCCACGCCTGCATTGATGCCCGGACAAGCGGTCGTGATATCCGGCACATCCTCATGCACGTGCTTGAACACCAGCGTCACCGGATTGTCCGCGGTGAACGGCACCTTGCCGGCCAGCATCTCCCAAGCCATGATGCCTACGGAATACAGGTCTCCCTGCGGCGTTGCCTGATTGTGCTGAATCATTTCTGGCGCCAGATAGGCGGCCGTGCCCAGCAGCATGCCGGTGGAGGACAGCGTGGCCTGCGACACCGCCTTGGCCAGGCCGAAATCGGTGATCTGCACATGTCCTCGGTCATTGAGCAGAATATTCTCCGGTTTGATATCGCGGTGCACCACGCCTGCGCGATGCGCCGAAGCCAAGCCGTCCAACGTCTCACCGACTATGCGTAGCGTCTCACGAACGCTGAACGTGACTTGCTGGTTCATTTCGTACCGCAGGTTCACGCCATGCACGTACTCCATGACAAGAAAATCCAGTCCATCGAACTCACCGGTGTCATACACCTGCACGATATGGGGATTGGCTATTGCTGCTGCGGAACGGGCCTCTCGATGGAAACGTTCCACGAACTGGTCGCGTTGTGGGCCCTGTGCCAGCTGCGTGTGCATGATCTTAATGGCGACGGTGCGTCCCAGACGCTCGTCAACAGCTTGATACACCGTGGCCATGCCGCCATCGGCGATTCTGCTGACGACTCGGTACCGGCCTTCGATGACCTGGCCTTCGGGGGCATGCTGGGCTTCACTCATGGCTAATCGGTACGATTCCTTCTTCAAAAAACGTTTCGCGACAAAGATGTGTTCACTTGTAGTCTACAAGGAATGGTTTGCGGAAGATGCGATGAACACGGGTCTTTCACAGTGCGGCGGCATCAGCCCTGTTCCCGCACAATCGGTACGAAACGTGCGCATGCTTCGGTAAGCATGTCTTTGCGATCTTGCGATAGTTCAAGCGTCTCGATGGCGGCCTTCGACTCGAGCCACAGACCGGCGATCCGTTCCTTGGAACGTGCGATGGCACCAGTGGACTCGAACAATGCGATGGCACGCCTAACATGTGCCTCGTCACGTGATTCGGCTTCCCACATGTCGATGAGTTCACGTCGTTCGACATCGCCGGCAGCCTCAATCGCATCGGCCAGCAACACCGTGCGTTTGCCTTCACGGATATCACCGCCCACCGGTTTGCCGGTATTGCGGCTCGACCCGATGACGTCCAGAAGATCATCCGCGAGCTGGAACGCCAAACCAAGAGGCAATCCAATCGCCAGTGCGAGCCTGCGCGCGTCCGCAGGGGCGAGGCCGGCGGCAAGCATACCGAATTCCAAAGGTGCGATAGTGGTATAACTGGCGGTCTTCCAACGGAAGACATTCAAAGAGGCCGACGCCAGCTCTTCAGGATCGTCTAACGTATTGAGTTCCACGGCCAAATCGAGTACTTGGCCGATTTCCACTTCACGGTGCATATTCAGGAAGGCCGACACCACGGAAGACCCGGAGCCAAGCCGGCAAGCCGCTTTATTGGCGATATCCACGCTCGCGGTGGCCAGCATATCACCCAACATGATGCCCAAACCATGGCCAATGGCATCACTATGGGTATCCGTGGCAAGCGCACGATGAGCGGACGGCTTGCCACGGCGCAGATCGGAATCGTCGATGATGTCGTCATGCACCAACGCGCCGGTCTGAAACACTTCGATCGCGCATGCCAGATCCAACACCGCATCCATATCACGTTCCGCCACATCCTGCGGCGCGAACGCACGGAACGCATCCAACGTCAGCAATGCCCGCAGACGTTTGCCGCCCTCACTTGACGTGACCGCCTGCTGCGCCACCGCATCAGCGACGGCTTTGCAGGAATTCGCCACCGGATCGTCCGCATGCAGGAACGAAAAATCCCTTACCAGCGAGAGCGTGCGCGTTTCAATCTGTTCCAAATCGGAAGAGCTAGTCATGGGTCAAGGTTATCCACACACATTCGACAAGAGGAAAACATAATGATTGCAGCGGGTGAGACGGTGCCGGACGTTTCGTGACACGCCGAGCTTCACGTTCTCCGACCACAGGGGTGCCGAAACGCCTCATTGCATTGCCGGATGATGCATAGTTCCAACAAAGCGGCCTGCATCAAGCGACCGCTCCGATACGCCAAGGAGGACGAGACATGAAGACGATCGACGAGCCCATGCCGATATGCGAAGCCGAGATGGAACGGCTTGAAGACCAATTGGTGGAGGATTGCAAATCGCTGGGCATGGCGGAGAGCATACGCGATTTCCTGCAGGAGCCATTCTCGGAATGGATGGATGAGCTGGCCGATGAATCGTCGGGAGATGACGATTCATCGCCAGAATGCAGACTGTCCAGAAACGGTGCGGGAGCACTTGCCATCGCCATGCAGCAGACCATGGCGGTGCGTGACGCGCTGCTGGTCTCCATCATCGTGGATGAACGACGTTCGTCACGTGACTTTCTCATGGGATTCATGGCCAATCCGACACTTCCCGGCAACACGCGTCATCTGGAGGAATCCCTCAACGGATCGTTCCGTGACGCATCAAGAAAACCCGACACGAAACGTTGCGACAACGGCGTCAACATGATGTTCGACATCATCGGGATGGTCCCCGAACGGTATCATGTGCAGCCATTGGCCATCATCAGTTATGTGCTGTGGTGGATGGGCGATGAGCGCGCCATGCTGTGCGCGATGCGTGCGCTCGCGTTGGATGAGAATTGTTCGCTCGCGGCGATCATCTGCTCCGCGGCGCATCGTCATATCGGACCGGCATGGGCCGAAGAGACATAGAGCAACACGCCGAAAGGAAGCGGTACTTGCGCATGGTGAGCTCAACACGCGGGAATAATCGTCCTCGCAAGATGGTTAACTCACATAGTTGACGATTTGCCCTTGCCAGAAGTGGGTCCATATGGTATACGCTTCCGGCGGGATCAATAGGAGGATAAGTTTGGCCACCAAGGAAACGACGGTAAATACGGAACAGACTGATCTGACCGAAAAGACCACCTCCGGAAAAAAGGCCTCCACGCGCAAGCCTGCTGCCAAGAAGAGCGAGTCCTCAAAGACCGCTACGAAGACGTCGCGCAAGACGGCCGCGAAGAAGACCTCCGCCGCCAAGAAAAGCAAGAAAGCGGAAGAAGAAGAGAACCTGATCGAGCAGGACGCTCCTGAAGACGATCCCGTCGAGGATGCCGATCTTGATGATTTCGACGATGACCTTGATGACGTGGACGACGAAGGGGAGGGTGACGACCTCGACGAGGACAATATCGACGAGGATGACGATTCCGAACTGGAAGACGATGACGAAGACAAGCGCAAAAAGCCGGAAGAGCCCAAGGAAAAAGGCGCTTTCGTGGTGCGTGACGATGATGACGACGACAATCTGACGCCGTCCGGCAATCCGAAGCGTCGTGTGATCGCAGCCGGCGCCACCGCAGATCCGGTCAAGGATTACCTGAAGCAGATCGGCCGAGTGAACCTGCTGAACGCCGAACAGGAAGTCGACCTGTCCGAACGCATCGAGGCCGGTCTGTACGCCCAACATCTGCTGGACACGGAATCCGACAAGATGGATTTCAAGCGCCGGCGTGAACTGAAGTGGGCCGCGAACGACGGCAAGCGTGCCAAGGACCATCTGCTGGAAGCCAACCTTCGACTCGTGGTCTCTCTTGCCAAGCGCTATACGGGCCGTGGCATGCTGTTCCTCGATTTGATTCAGGAAGGCAATCTTGGTCTGATTCGTGCCGTAGAGAAGTTCGACTGGAAGAAGGGCTTCAAGTTCTCCACGTACGCCACATGGTGGATTCGCCAGGCCATCACCCGTGCCATGGCTGATCAGGCCCGCACCATTCGTGTGCCTGTGCATATGGTGGAAGTCATCAACAAGCTGTCCCGCGTGCAGCGCCAGATGCTTCAGGACCTCGGCCGCGAACCTACACCGGACGAACTGGCCCGTGAGCTCGACATGCCGGTCGAGAAGGTGCAGGAAGTGCAGAAGTACGGGCGTGAGCCGATTTCCCTGCACACGCCGCTGGGCGAGGATGGCGATTCCGAGTTCGGTGATCTGATCGAAGACACCGACGCCATTGCACCGTCCGATGCCGTCGCCTTCTCGCTGTTGCAGGAGCAGTTCAAGCAGGTGCTTGAAACGCTGTCTCCGCGTGAAGCTGGCGTCATCAAGATGCGCTACGGTTTGGAGGACGGCCAGCCGAAGACGCTGGATGATATCGGACGTGTGTATGGCGTGACGCGCGAACGTATCCGCCAAATCGAATCGAAGACCATGTCCAAGCTGCGCCATCCGTCCCGTTCGCAGACGCTGCGCGACTTCCTGGACCAGTGATAGTAATCAGACGCGAGTAAATGAAGTCGAGAAACCGGCATGAACGCAGGGTTTCTCGACTTCATGTCTTGTAAGGCGACAATTGAAAGGGAACATGGCTAAGGATAATTACGGTGCTGAGAGTCTTACCGTGCTCGAAGGCTTGGATGCGGTGCGCAAACGTCCGGGCATGTACATCGGCACGACCGACAGCCAGGGCCTGATGCACTGCCTGTGGGAGATCATCGACAATGCCGTCGATGAGGCTCTTGCGGGAGCCTGCAACCACATCATCGTGACCTTGCATGACGATGGTTCCGTTGAAGTGGCGGACAATGGCCGAGGCATTCCGGTGGACGTGGAGCCGAAAACCAAGCTCACCGGCGTGGAAGTGGTGCTGACCAAGCTGCATGCCGGCGCCAAATTCGGCAATTCCTCGTATGGCGCTTCCGGCGGTCTGCATGGTGTCGGCTCATCCGTTGTGAACGCATTGAGCTCCCGTCTCGACGTGGAAGTGGATCGTGACGGCAAAACCCACCACATGGCTTTCCATCAGGGCCACCCCGGAGTGTATTCCGACGTTGATCCGGAACACCCGTCTCCCGATTCGCCATTCAAGAAGACGCGCAAGAATCGTCCCACCGAACTTGAGATCATCGGCAAAGTCAGTCCGAAGACCACGGGTACCCGCATCCGCTATTGGGCGGATCCGGAGATTTTCAACGACACCGCTGAATTCAGCTATGACCAGCTCATCGACCGTGTACGGCAGACCAGTTTCCTGGTGCCAGGGCTGAAAATCACCGTCATCGACGAGAACATTCCCGAAACCGGCGACGAGTCCATTGACGAAATGCTGGAAGTCGATGACAATGTCATCGAACAGGTGACGGAAGAGAACACGTCCGCTGAAACGGATGATATCGGAACCTCTGCCGACATACTGCAGGAGGATTCAGCCGAAGCTGATGAATCAGCCGAATCGCAAGAAAACGATGCTGCCACGCAATCGCAGGAAACCGTTTCCCAACCCGTGCAGCCGAAATATCCGCATGCGCGCGTCGAAGAATTCTGCCATACCGGAGGCGTGAAGGATTTCGTCGACTTCCTGTCCAAAGGCGAAGCGGTCTCCGATATTTGGCGCATCGCCGGCGAGGACACGTATGTTGAAGAAACGCAGGCGGTCGGAGACGATGGTGAACTGCATGCGCAGAAGGTGACGCGTGATTGCGCAGTCGATATCGCCATGCGATGGACCAACGGCTACGACACCACCATGCGCAGCTTCGTCAACGTGGTGGAGACGCCCGGCGGCGGCATGCACGTGGACGGCTTCCTCCAAGGCATCACCAAGCAGGTGCGCAAGGCCATCGAGGACAACGCGCGCAAACTCAAGGTGAATCTCAAGGATTCCCATATGAAGGTGGAACGTGACGACATTCTCGCCGGTCTGGTGGCCGTCGTCACCGTCCGCATCGCCGAACCGCAGTTCCAAGGCCAGACCAAGGACGTGCTCGGCACCGCGCAAGTCAAGCCGATCGTCTCCAGAATGACCGATAAGCAGTTCGGTGAGATGATTACCGGCTCCAAACGCGGTTACAAGGAACAGTCCGGCCGCGTGCTGGAGAAAATCGTCGGCGAAATGCATGCCCGCGTGCAGGCGCGCAAGACCAAGGAAGTCACACGCCGTAAGAACGCGCTTGAATCCGCGTCCATGCCGCCGAAACTGTCCGACTGCCAGCCCGGCAATGACGATGTGGCCGAACTGTTCATCGTCGAGGGTGATTCCGCATTGGGCACAGCCAAGGCCGCCCGTAATTCCGGTTTCCAAGCGTTGCTGCCGATTCGAGGCAAAATCCTCAACGTGCAGAAGGCATCGCTCGCGCAGATGCTGTCCAACAAGGAATGCGCAGCCATCATCCAGGTGGTCGGCGCAGGATCCGGCGCAAGCTTCGACATCGAACAGGCCCGATACAACAAGATCATCATGATGACCGATGCCGATGTCGACGGCGCGCACATCCGCATCCTGCTGCTGACGCTGTTCTACCGGTACATGCGGCCGCTTATCGAATACGGTCATGTGTATGCCGCAGTGCCGCCGCTGCATCGTATCGCGTTGACGGGTACGCATAAGGGCGAGTACATCTACACGTATTCCGATGATGAGTTGGCAGGCAAACTCGCCGAGCTTGATAAAAAGCACATCGGCTACAACGAGGACATCCAGCGTTACAAGGGTTTGGGTGAGATGGACGCCGACCAGCTGGCCGATACCACCATGGATCCGCGCACCCGCATGCTGCGCCGTATCCGCATGGAGGACGCCGAACAGGCCAGCCACATCTTCAGCCTGCTCATGGGTGATGACGTGCCGCCGCGCAAGGCGTTCATCGTGGAGAACGCCGACGATTTCGACCGTTCCAAGATCGACACCTGATATTGCATGGCGATTGCGATTGGCGGGCCTTGCGTTACGGCGGAGACCCGCTTTTCGTGTATGCACGATAATGCAAAAACGTCGGTCGATAGTGCAAGATACAAAATACCGTTTGGTAGGTAACTTTGGATAAAATAGCGGAGTATTTTCGTGATTTTATTGCCGCAAACATAAAACATACAAGGAGCTGACTGTGGCCAATTTGCTGCTCGCCGTGATTTACATCGCCTTCATCAGTCTGGGTCTGCCGGACGCGGTGCTCGGCGCCGCATGGCCGACGATGAGCGGCGACCTGCATGCGCCGATTTCCTGGGCGGGTGGCATTTCCATGACGATTTCCGCCGGCACCATCGTGTCCGCGCTGCTATCCGACCGCATGACCTTGCGGTTCGGTGCAGGCAAGGTCACGGCAGTGTCCGTTGCGTTGACGGCGTTCGCATTGTTCGGCTTCTCCATCTCGCCGAATTACTGGATGCTGCTGCTCTTCGCCATTCCGTACGGCTTGGGCGCGGGCGGCGTCGATGCGGCGCTCAACAACTATGTGGCAATCCACTACGAAAGCCGTCACATGAGCTGGCTGCACGCCATGTGGGGCTTGGGCACTCTGCTTGGCCCGTACATCATGGCAAGCGCATTGGGTGCCGGCCATGGTTGGGCGTGGGGCTACCGGACCATCTCCATTCTGCAGGTCGTGCTCACCGCGGTGCTGGTGCTGAGCCTGCCGTTGTGGAAGGCGCGTAAGACCGTCGAACCGCAGCGGACGAGTGAAACCTCTTCCGTGCAATCCGCGCAGTCCGAGCAATCGGAAGGGGAAACGGCTGACCGGCGCAAGCCGCTTGGTATTCGCGGTGTGCTCGCCATCCGTGGCGCCCGCGAGATCCTCGTGATGTTCTTCTGCTATTCCGCGCTCGAATCGACCGCCATGTTGTGGGCCAGCAGCTATATGGCGCTTGGCAAGGGCATCGACAAGACCACGGCGGCCATGTGGGGAAGCCTGTTTTGCATCGGCATCACCGTCGGACGTCTCGCCAGCGGTTTCCTGACCATGAAACTGAACGATCCGGCCATGATTCGTCTTGGCCAGGCGTTGGTGCTGACCGGCATCGTCATCATGCTCCTGCCGTTGCCGCACAATATCGGCACCATCGCGGGACTAATGGTCATCGGTTTGGGCTGCGCGCCGATCTATCCGTGCGTCATCCATTCCACTCCTGCTTATTTCGGCGAGGACAAATCGCAGGCCATCGTCGGCATGCAGATGGCTTGCGCCTATGTGGGATCGATGTGCATGCCGCCGCTGTTCGGGCTGATCGCGCAACATGTTTCGGTCAACCTGTTCCCGTTCTATCTGGTGGTGTTCCTGGCGCTGATGGTCGCCATGCATGAGACTTTGCGCCGCAAGTGCGGCGACCGTGCGGCCGCCTGACGACGCCATATGTGAGACGCTCGAATGTGTCAGCCGGGCGGTGTGCTCGAATGAGCCGACGACGGTGGATGACGAGCTTTCCGCCGGTTGTGGATGATGTCTGAAGGCGATGCCATAATCGAACGTATGTACGAATGCATGGACTTGTTCTCGGAGGCTACCAATGCCTGGTTCAAGCATGCGTTCAATGCTCCGACGGAGGCGCAACGTTTGGCATGGCCGGCCATCCGCTCCGGCGAGAACGTGTTGGTGGTGGCGCCCACCGGCTCCGGCAAGACATTGTGCGCCTTCCTTTCCGCAATCGACCGTCTGATGACGAAGGAGGGCGATGACTTATTGCGGACGTCCGGCGGTGGGGACGGCACGGCTGAATCCGATTGCAATGCCAAGAAACGTAAACCCGTCCGCGGCGTCAAGGTCCTGTATATTTCGCCATTGAAGGCTCTGGGCGTGGATGTGGCCAAGAACCTCCAAGCGCCATTGGCTGGCATCGCCGGACAGTGCGAGGCGATGGGATTGCCATCGCCGAAAGTCAGCGTGGGCATACGAAGCGGCGACACCACGCCGCAGGAACGGCGCAGAATCGTCAGCCATCCGCCGGATATCCTCGTAACCACGCCAGAATCGCTGTTCCTGCTGCTCACCTCCAAGGCGCGACGGATACTTTCCGCCGTTGATACCGTTATCGTGGATGAAGTGCACGCCATCGCGGGCTCCAAACGTGGCGCGCACCTGGCGCTGAGCTTGGAACGATTGGAAAGCCTTGCCGGCCGGTCCGTCCAACGCATCGGGCTTTCCGCCACTGTGGAACCGCCGGCCGAAGCCGCACGTTTCCTTGGCGGCATACGGCCGGTACGCGTCATCAGACCCGAATCGCACCCCGACATGGATCTGAAAGTGGTGGAACCGCTTTCGGCCATGCGCGATCCCGTCTCCGACGACGCAGGGCGGAGGGCAGGCGCCGTGAAACTTCCGAACCGCCATACCACGCATATCTCCGGGGTGAGTCCTGCCATGGAGGCATTGGCGGAACGTAAAGGACTGACTTCGGGCGGGGGAAACGAACATACCTCACGGGTTTCGACCGGAGGTTCGGTATGGCCGGCCATCGAACGCAGCGTGCTTGACGAAGTGCTGAAACACCACACCACCCTCGTGTTCGTCAACTCCCGTGGCCTTGCGGAAAAACTCACCGCACGGCTCAACGACCTGTATGCGCAATTGCGCACATCCCGGAAAACTGGGTCTGAAACCGCCGTCAAAGCGGACGCAGGGCGGGATGCGCTGTCCGACCGTAGGCTTGGCCGAACGGACTTGAGTGTGTCGGACAACGCATCCCAGCCGGAGTCCACAGCCAGTGATTCCACCCAGCCGTATCCGGATCTGGGCTCCCCGGAAGGCCGTGAAGGCTTCGCCAAACACTACGATTCCGTGGTCGGATCCACCACCATGCTGGTCTCCTCGCATGCGGACGCCGACGCGATCGCCATGGCGCATCATGGTTCCGTTTCCAAAGACCGGCGCAAACAGATCGAAGAGCAGCTCAAACGCGGCCAATTGCGTTGCGTGGTCGCCACATCGAGCCTTGAACTCGGCATCGACATGGGTTCAGTGGATCTGGTTATCCAGATCGCACCGCCATTGTCCGTGTCCTCGGGATTGCAGCGGGTGGGGCGCGCCGACCACAAGGTCGGGGGAGTCTCGCATGCACTGTTCTACCCGATTACACGAGAGCAAATCATCGGCACGGCCGCAGGCATCGAATGCATGCGCTCCGGAGACATCGAAACACTGACCATTCCATGCACCCCCTTGGACGTGCTTGCCCAGCAAACCGTCGCCGCCGCGGCGATGGATGATCTGAAACCAGACGACTGGTACGTGACCGTGCGCAAGGCCGCGCCATTCGAAGATCTCGACAGAACCATGTTCGATGCTGTGATGGGCATGATGACCGGTGCCTACAACGGCGAGGATTTCTCCGCCTTCCGACCTCCATTGCAATACAACGAAGAGGCGGGTCTCATCTCCGCGCGCCCTGGCGCTCAACGACTGGCCGTGACCAGCGGAGGCACCATACCCGACCGAGGAACCTACACCGTGGTGCTTCCCGAAGAAGGCTCCGGACCGGGCCCACGCAAAGTGGGGGAGCTGGATGAGGAAATGGTGTACGAATCCCGGGTCGGAGACGTCATCACCCTCGGCACATCGACCTGGCAGATCCAGGAAATCACCCGGGACCGTGTGGTGGTGGTTCCTGCTCCAGGACGTACCGCCCGACTGCCGTTCTGGCATGGCGAAGGCGACGGGCGGGACGCGGCATTCGGACGGTCCCAAGGCCGATTCGTACGCGATATGGCGCAAGGACTACGCGCGGAAGTCTCGGACGGCATCGCAGGAGACAAGACCAGCCGATTCGACACGACAACAATCGCACGTCTACGTCGTGACGGATTGGATGACAACGCCATCGGCAATCTTGCCGACCTGCTTGCCGAACAGCGCGCCGCCACGGGAACGATTCCCAACGACCGTGAGCTGGTCGTCGAACGCTGCCAGGATGAAGAAGGCGATTGGCGTGTGATCGTCCACTCGCCATACGGCAGACGCGTGCACGAACCATGGGCCATGGCCATCACCACACGTATCAAACAACGATACGGGTTCGATGGGCAGGTATACGCGGCCGACGACGGCATCATCATCCGCCTCCCGGACGGCGACAGCAACCTGCCGATCCGCGAGCTGCTGCTGTTCGACACGGAAGAGCTGCAACGCATCATCGGAACACAAGTCGGCGAAAGCGTGCTGTATGCCGCACGATTCCGAGAATGCGCGGCGCGATCGCTGTTCCTGCCACGCGCCAACCCCGGCAGACGCGTCCCCTTATGGCAGCAGCGGCTGCGCGCGGCGCAACTGCTCAACGCCGCCCGAACTCGGAAGAACTTCCCGTTGCTGTTGGAAACCGCACGCGAATGCCTACAGGACGTGTACGATCTGCCCGCGCTGAAACATGTGATGTCCGGATTACGCTCCGGCGTCATCTCTTTGAGCGAGACCGTCACGGAAACGCCGTCGCCGTTCGCGGAAAACATGCTGTTCGGATACGTGGGCGCGGTCATGTACCAATACGACGTGCCGCAAGCCGAACGCAGTACGCAACTGCTGTCCATGGACCCGGAAGTGCTGGAACGTCTTCTGGGAGCCACGGACATGGCTTCGCTGTTGGATGCCGACGTCATCGCGCAGGTTGGGAAGGAGCTTGCCGGACGGACGTTCTGGAACGATTTGGACGAGACCGACATTGCCGGCCGTGTGGCGCGATATGTCAAAACGCATGGCCCATTCACCGCGGATCAGATGATCGCCGAACTGGGATTGGACGCTGTCCAAGGCGTACGCATGTTGGATGAATTACATGCCAAAGGCGAACTGCTGAAAGGCCATTTCGTCGATGATGCGGCCGGAGCGGACGCCAATGGTTCCGATGATTCAGCATCGGAACGGTCACCTCGGCAAACGCCCCAGCAATGGCTCCACAAAGACGTGTTTCGGCGTATCCGCGCGCTTTCGCTTGCCAAGGCACGCAAAGCCATCAAGCCGGTGGAACCGGCCGTCTATCAGGCGTTCCTGTTGGACAGACAAGGTGTCGGACCTGTGGGTGGCGCCCGATATGAAGGCGTCGACGGGCTGATGCGTGTGATTGAACAGCTTGAAGGCATATACCTCAACGCCTCCGTTTGGGAATCCTCGGTCTTCCCCGCACGCGTTCGCGACTACCAACCGAGTATGTTGGACGAACTGCTCGCATCCGGAGACGTGGTATGGGTCGGCTCCAAAATCAATGGTTCCAACGCCAAGGAAGCCGGCGGCATCGCATTCCATCCAGCTGATTCACGGCTGCTGGTGAAACCCGGCGAACAATCGCAGAACAATGCCTATAGTGCCGGAACCATGACCGTGCCGGAGACGATACTTGCCGCATTATCGAATGGGGGAGCCTTCCATGCGCGGCAGCTTTCCACAGCCGCCAAAGTCATCTGGCAGGAACATGCGGAAGTCAACGTGAATCCTGAAACAGGGGAAATCATCCTTCCCGCATGGGGCGAAAGCCAGTTCGAGGAAGCCTTGTGGTCCTTGGTATGGCAAGGCAAAGTGACGAACAGTTCATTCGCTCCCGTTCGGGCCTTGACTCAAGGCACGGTTTCAGTGCGCGCGCCACGCACTGCCGCACGCAGACGCGTACGGATCCACGCCTCGACACCGGCGACGCTCGGTGGATTATGGTCCGCGGTCGACTCGTCCCGGACCAGTCCAATGGCGATACCGGATCAAGCGGACGATACCGCCGGCAAACCAACAGCCGGCATCGAGGAATACGACATCGCATTGATCGAATCGCTGCTCGACCGATATGGCGTGATCGCCGCTCCGCTAATCGACAAGGAGCAGGTCGCAGGCGGATTCTCCGGACTATACCCGGTACTCAAACGTATGGAGGAACACGGCAATCTGGTCAGAGGCATGTTCGTCAAAGGATTCGGAGCGGTCCAATTCGCCGGACGTGACACAGTGGACGCCTTGCGCGGCGACGACGAGGCGCGCAGCCAATCCTGCGTGGCGCTCGACGTGACCGACCCGGCCAACCTGACAGGCTCCGCGATCACATGGCCCGAACAACACCATATGAAACCGGCGCGCAGAGCGGAATCGGTCATCGTGCTCGACCACGGCATGCCGGTGCTGTTTGCCGTGCCGAAAAGCCACAGAATCGTCAGCTTCACCGATGACGAGCGAATATTGCAGCCGGCATGTACGGAACTTGCCTATGCATTGCAGCATCAGTCCAAGGGCAGCGTCAGCTTCGCCGAAATGAACGGTGAATCATTGAAGGAACGCAACGAATACAGACGTTTGCTGCATGCTGCCGGGTTCGTGGACAGCCCACAAGGCATGAAGCTATATGGCTGAACCAAGCCGGAGGCACTTTCACCCAGCCTGCTCATTCAACCTGGCGGCCCAAGTGCGCAAAACGGGAAGGCCCTGAACCGGAAGAAGAACCAGTCCAGAGCCCCGCCAATCGATTTCGTCGAATCAGCCGACCACCGCAATCGGCGCCGACAGATCCGTACCGGAACCATCGCGTCGCATATCAGGCTTCGGCAATTCCACAGGAGCGCCACTTTGCGTGGAAGCATGCAACGGATACGCGCCCACGAACGCGAGAATCAACGTATCCTGCCCCTTGAGGAATCGCTGCGAACGCACGCCACCCGTACCACGGCCCTTCGTCGGATACATCTCCAACGGCGTGACCTTCGCGGCACCGTTTTCAGTGCCAGGCAACGCTTCGGAATCGCCGGCAACCGTCAACACCACGGCTCCGGAAGCAGAGAACAGTCCATTCTCGCCTTCTTCGTAATTCCATGTCACCTTGCCATCAGGCACCACCGCGAACGCGGCCACCGAACACCCCTCAGCCAGACGAATGCCCGCCATGCCGCCAGCGGTACGGCCCTGCGGACGCACATTCTTCGCTTCGAACGTCAACAACGAGGAATCGGTGGACACAAACACCAGACGATCCTCATCACGGGCTTCGGCAGCGGCAAGCACTTCGTCATCATCCTTCAAATCGATGACGCTCCACGAATCCATTGTGGTCGGAGATTCACGGTTCCAACGCTTGACCACGCCGTTGCGGGTGCCCAACGCCAAAGGAACAAGCTGACCGCCGTCATCCGTGGAAGGCATATCAATCGCAGCAATCACCCGTTCGCCGCGGATCGGATCGGTGTTCTCCGTCATGCCCAGCAGTTCCTCGGCCTTCACACCACCCGTGACACTGAGCGGCCCATCCGCGGAAACCTTCGGCAATTCGACCACATGGGCCAGCACCAGACGACCCGCTGAAGTAACCAAGCCGTATGAGGAACGTGTGGACGTGCGGAACATCGAAACGATCTGATCATCCTTGGCACGTCCGTCGGAAGCCGAACGATTCTCCCAACGTTCCACCGCATCCTCGGAAGTGCGTGCGATCAGGCCCGTGGCGGACAGCATCACCGCGCACGGCTCGTCATCAATCTGCAGAGCCGATGCGGTGGCATTCTCATCGCCGGCCTTCTTTGCGGCCTTTGCGGCTGCGGCGACATCGGCTGCTGCGGAGGATACGGTCGCGGCGGCGCGCGCGGCAGCCATCGCGTTTGCAGAGACGCCATCATCGCCATGCGCCACAACAGGCGTCAAATTGCCTTCCTCATCCTCATCCAGCAGCACCGTGCGCCGGGGAGTGCCGTATTTGGCCACGGCGTCATCCATTTCGTCAATGACCACGCCGTCAAGCGCCTCATCGGAAGCAAGAATGCGTTCAAGCTCTTCGATACGCCGCTTCAGATCGTCGCGTTCCGCCTCAAGCTCGATACGACTCATCTTGGTCAGACGGCGCAGCCGCAAGTCAAGAATGTACTGTGCCTGAATCTCGTCCAGATCGAATACGGCGATAAGCTTTGTTTTCGCGGCCTCGGCATCATCAGAAGAGCGAATCACCTGAATGACTTCATCGATGTCCACCATGGCGAGCAGCAAGCCCTCCACCAAGTGCAGCCGCTCAAGCGCCTTCTTCCTGCGGAATTCACTGCGTCGGCGGATCACCACACGACGATGGTCCACCCACACCTGAAGCATTTCCTTCAATCCCATGGTGTGCGGACGGCCATTGACCAACGCCACATTGTTGATGGTGAAATTGTCCTGCAACGGCGTGTGCTTGAACAGCTGCGCCAACACCGCGTTCGGATCGAACCCGGTTTTGATTTCGATGACGAGGCGCGTGCCGTTATGCCGGTCAGTCAAATCGATGGCACCGGAAATGCCGTCCAGCTTACGGTTCTTCACACCTTCGGAAATACGTTCCAACACACGTTCCGGACCCACCATGAACGGCAGTTCCGTCACGACGATGGCCTTTTTGCGAGCCGTCACGTTTTCGATATGCGTCACGGAACGCGTGGTCAACGCGCCACGACCCGTCTCGTACGCCTCGCGGATGCCCTTGCGGCCCACAATCACGCCGCCGCCCGGCCAATCCGGACCCGGCACGTAGCGCATCAACTCCTCTAACGTCGCGTCGGGATGGCGCATAAGATGCTTGGCCGCAGCCACCACCTCGCCAAGATTGTGCGTGGCCATATTCGTGGCCATGCCGACGGCAATGCCGGAACCACCATTGACCAGCAGGTTCGGAATCGCGGCAGGCAGCACAGTCGGCTCCTGAAGCTTGTTATCGTAATTCGGCGTGAAATCGACGGTATTTTCGGCGATATCGGCATTCATGCCCAACGCGGCCGGCGCCATACGAGCCTCGGTATAACGAGAAGCAGCAGGACCATCATCGAGAGAACCGAAATTGCCGTGACCGTCCACCAATGGCAGCCGCATCGCGAACGGCTGCGCCAAACGTACCATCGCCTCGTAAATCGCGGAATCGCCATGCGGATGGAGCTTGCCCATCACTTCGCCAACCACACGCGCCGACTTCATATACGGCCGGTCCGGATTGAGGCTCATCTGACCCATCTGATAGATGATGCGTCGTTGCACCGGCTTGAGACCGTCCCTGGCATCAGGCAGCGCTCGGGCGTAAATCACCGAATACGCGTATTCGAGGAACGACTTGCTCATTTCCTCGTTCAACGGCGTTTCGACGATGTTCTCCTTGACCGTACGCGGGTCAAAGGCTGGTTTTGCCGGTTTGCGGTGCGACACCATGCGGTGGTTCTCCTCACGGAAAGGTTATGGTAATCAACCTAGCAATATTACCAGCTGGTACTGCCGCGGTGCTTGAATGGGAACCATGAGTGTTGAAGTGCCCGAAATCGACCAGCTGCTAGCCATGACCAGTCCGGCACGATATGGCGACGAACTGCCGGATGAGGGCGGCCGCGGCGGTGCTCTCCACCTATCCTCGGTACTTCCCGCCATTTCCAGCGCCATCGGGCATCCGATTCCAACGGCCATCCATGCCGATCCGAAACGACTCCAAGAGGCACTTGGCCTGCCGGACGCGCGTTCGGCAGTCGTGGTCCTGGTGGACGGTCTCGGATATTGGAACATCAATATGAGATTGGGGCATTCACCCTATCTACGGTCGCTGATGGCGGATGGCGTTAACCAGCGGCCAATCGCCACATGCATGCCCAGCACCACCGTGGCCGCAATGTCCACGTTCGGCACCGGCACATGCCCCGGATTAACCGGCATGACGGGATATACGCAGCTCAATCCCGACAATGGCGAAATCTGCCAGCTCATCTCTTTCAAAAACGCGCCCGCACCGCTGAAACTGCAACAGCAGCCGACCATATTCGAACGATTGGCGGAACAGGACGTTCGCGTCACCAGTTCGGGACTGCCGAAATTCGCGTTCTCCGCGTTGACTCAGGCGGCGTTACGTGGCAGCGACTACATCTCCAATGACGATCCACGCCGACGTATCATGACCGCGGCGAAAGCGGCGAACACGCCCGGACTGACATACGTGTACCTGCGCGACGCGGACAAGATCGGACACAATTACGGCTGGGACTCCGACAAGTGGATCGGCACATATGAGCGTATCGACGCCCAGTTGTCTTTGCTGCGTCGAAGTGTGCCGAAGAACACGCTGATCGTCATCGTGGCGGATCATGGCATGATAACCGCCGACCCGGAAGCCTGCATCGACATAGCGTCCGAACCCCAGCTGATGTGGGGCGTCGCGAATGTCGGCGGCGAACCACGCTGTGTCATGCTTTATGGCGAGGATGGCGAGAATCCGGAGGACATCGCCGCTCGTTGGCGTGACGTGCTGGGGGAGCGCGCCCAGGTGCGCACCCGCCGGCAGGCAATCGAGGAAGGCGTCTACGGACCAGTCGATGAACGCGTCAAGTCGATGATCGGCGATGTGGTCGTCTCCGCTGCGGGCTCTACCACCATTGTCGATTCCCGCACACAGGCGGAGAAGGCGATGCATCTGCCCAGCGTGCACGGGTCGCTGACCTACATGGAATCTGATATTCCATGCCTGATTGACGTGGCTTGATCGAATGATCCGAACGTCTGAACGGATGTTGCCGTGGGATGTTAGGGAACGTTAATCAGTCACCGAACAGAATTTCATCCCAACTCGGCACTGCGGAGCGTCCTGCACGGCGCTTCGATTTGGTGGTGCTCTGACTATGAGGATCGGATGATGCCGTCTTGGACTTATCGGACTGCTGCTCGCCGGCGGATTGCGTGTTTTGCGAGTTTTGGGCAGGTTCCGTCGTTGAAGGGGCGGGGGACTGCGTCGTCGCGATTTCCGGACGGTTCGGCAGCGGAACGGTCGCCGATGACTGAGTCTCAACGGTGGTCTTGATATTCGTGGCTTGTGGTGCAACCGGTTCCGGAGCATTCCAAGCGGACACCGTCTGTTCGATACGTGCGGAACGTGCGGAATCGCCCGGCAAATTCAATGATGCGAGAAAATTCTGGTCGACCTGCTTCTCGGCGTGTCCTTCCGTAGGCGTGTCTTGCTCGCCGATGAGCTTGCGTGCCGTTGCGTTCAGACAGTTGACCGCGTTGTCATGCATGTTCCAAGACCATTCCGCACGGGCGGCATGACCTGCGGAATCGAACTCCGCGGTAATCTTCCACGGTTCCAAACCGCGTCTGGTGGCCTTCCACCGCACATCCTCCAACCGTACGTGGGCTGCGGCGAAAGTGCGTTCGATCAGTTCGGAAAGCGTGCGCACACGGCTTTCCTTCGGCGCGGGAACCGCCAGGAACTGTTCGATCGCATATTGCTTTTCGGTTTCCACCGCCGCCGAGAAACGCCGAACAAGCGCTTCGCTCAACGAATATCGCTCCGCCACGCGGGTCGGATTGGCTCCGGCTCGAATCAAGGATTGGATTTGGGAGATCGGCAGCGTGGAAGGCGCTTGCTGCTGACGCTCCTCTTGGGTTTCGGTGCGAATCTGTTTTGCCTCCAAAATGGCTCTTTCAAGCGCTTCATCGACCTTGACGGCGAATTTGCCGGCACCTGAAACAAAGACGAGCTCACCGGTTTCACTCACATGATCGAACCGTGCATCTTCGAGCGCATTCTCAGGCACAACACACCACTTTCCCTTAGATTTTTCTATTAATTCTATTGTGCCCCACGTGTCGGATTTTACGAGTATTTCAATTCGTGTATCCTAGCGGGGGAAAAGTCATGTATTCTATGGCGCATAAGCACCATAGATGACGAAAGGAATCTCGATGGCACAGGATTATGATTCCCCGCGCAACAAAGACGAGGACGAGGAGTCGCTCCAGGCTTTGAGCAAGGGTTCTCAGAACAATTCCAACGATATGGACGATGACGAGAACGCCATTGCCGAAGACTACGAGCTGCCGGGCGCCGATTTGAGCAATGAGGACGCTTCGGTGACCGTCATTCCGATGCAGGGCGACGAGTTCATCTGCTCCGAATGCTTCCTGGTGAAGCATCGCAGCCAGCTTGCCTACACTACCGACGACGGACAGCCGGTATGCAAGGAGTGTGCGGCCTGATGGCGTTCGACGAGGCATACAACGAGCCGGAAAACGTCGAGGTTCTGGTAAAGTCGCTGGATCCCGGGCAGCCGGCTCAGCTGCATTACGCCCATGCCGGAGATGCCGGTGCCGATCTGCGCACCACCGAAGAAGTGACGTTGAAGCCGTTCCAGCGGGCGCTGGTGCCCACGGGAGTGGCAATCGCATTGCCTGCCGGCTATGTGGCGCTGGTGCATCCGCGTTCGGGACTCGCCGTCAAGCAGGGCGTCACGGTGCTTAACGCGCCGGGAACCATCGACGCTGGGTACCGTGGCGAAATCAAGGTGCCGTTGATCAACCTCGATCCGGAACGCGCCGTGACGTTCCATCCGGGCGACCGCATCGCACAGCTGGTCATCCAACGCTACGTCGAGGCAAAATTCATCGAGGCGCAGACCCTGCCCGGATCCGACCGCGCGGAACGTGGCTTCGGATCAACCGGCGTTGCGTCCTGACGGGACTGCAATACACAAAGACCGAGGATGTATCCGGCCGTGCAACACGCGGCCGGATACATCCGTCATATGGTGATGCGCGGGTACTATAGGGTACATTCCAAGCGAGGAGGAGCGAAATGAGCGACATGGATCATGAGGTTCGTTCGGCCAGAATGTTGGGCTGCGAGATCAGCACGAATCCGCTTGACCCGCTTGAACCAATCCTCAAGATGTGCGAATACCACCATCCCGACGAGGACATGAGCATTCTCGCGAGAGCCTACCGGCGCGCCGTCAACCAGCATTCGTCGCAACGGCGTAAATCCGGCGAGCCGTACATCATCCATCCGCTTGCAGTGGCGCAGATCCTCGCCGATCTTGGCATGGGGCCGCTGGTTGTGGCAGCGGGCCTTCTGCACGACACAGTGGAGGACACCGACTACACGCTCGACGAATGCCGCGCCGAATTCGGCGACACGGTGACCGGCCTGGTGGACGGCGTCACGAAGCTTTCCAAAATGGAATACGGCGATTCCGCCCAGGCCGAGACCATCCGCAAAATGGTGGTGGCGATGAGCCGCGACGTGCGCGTGCTGGTGGTCAAGCTCGCCGACCGTGTGCACAACGCCCGTACATGGCGTTACGTCAAGCAGTCGAATGCGCAGAAAAAGGCACGTGAAACGCTGGATGTGTATGCGCCGCTCGCCAACCGTCTTGGCATGAACGCCATCAAAACCGAGTTGGAAGAACTCAGCTTCAAGGTTCTGTATCCGAAGATCTACAACGAGATTGTGGTATTGGTGGCCCGTCGCGCCGGACAACGCGACGTGTACCTGAAGCAGATTCTCGCCGAAATCAATGAGGATCTCGACGAACAGCACATCAAAGCCTATGTGACGGGCCGTCCGAAGGACTACTTCTCCATTTACCAGAAGATGATCGTGCGCGGGCACGATTTCGCCAACATTTATGATTTGGTGGGCGTGCGTATCATCGTCGACACGATTCAGGACTGCTATGCGGCGTTGGGTGCCGTGCATGCGCGGTGGAACCCTGTTCCCGGCCGTTTCAAAGACTATATCGCCATGCCGAAGCTCAACATGTACCAGAGCCTGCACACCACGGTGGTCGGTCCCGGCGGCAAGCCGGTGGAGATTCAGATCCGCACGTGGGACATGCACCGCCGCGCGGAATTCGGCATCGCTGCGCATTGGAAGTACAAGGAGAACGGCCAAGCCGGACGCGCGTTGAGCTCGCCTGACAAGTCCGACCGCAAGCGTGGCGAAAACCAGGAGCTGAGCGAGGCCGACAACCTCAAATGGATTCAGCAACTTGCCGACTGGACGAGCGAAACGCCGGATTCCGACGAATTCCTTGGCTCCCTCAAAGAGGATTTGGGCGCGGCAGAGGTCTACGTGTTCACGCCGAAAGGCAAGATCGTCTCGCTTCCCGCCGAAGCCACTCCGATTGATTTCGCTTATGCGGTGCACACCGAAGTCGGTCACCGTACCATGGGTGCGCGCGTGAACGGACGATTGGTGCCGCTTGATACCAAGCTCGAGAATGGCGATACCGTTGAAATATTGACATCCAAGTCCGAATCCGCAGGTCCGTCGCGTGATTGGCTGAGCTTCGCCAAGAGCCCGAAGGCACGCAACAAGATTCGTCAATGGTTCAGCAAGGAACGCCGTACCGAAGCCGTCGAGGAAGGCCGTGACGAGCTGACGCGCGCCATGCGCAAGCGCAACCTGCCAATCACCACGCTGCTGACTCCGGAAGCATTGGTGGGTGTCGCCGACGAGTTGAACCTTGCCAACGCGGAAGCCGTGTTCGTGGCGATTGGTGATGGCCAGATCTCCACGCAGAACGTCATCTCGCATCTGGTCCGTGACGCGGGCAGCGACGAGGTGGATGAGGAAGTCGAGCAGGAGGCGTTGCCGCTCAAGCAGGTGGAGCGTACCAAGAAGACCACCAGCTCGTTGGGTATCTCCGTCAAGGGCGTGGGGGACATCTGGGTCAAGCTGGCCCGATGCTGCATGCCGGTTCCTGGAGACAAGATCATCGGCTTCATCACCCGCAACCAAGGCGTGTCCGTGCATCGCGTGGACTGCCAGAACATGCTCGAACTGGAGAAACGCCAGCCCGAACGTGTGGTGGATGTGCAGTGGACCAGCACCAAGGGCGTGTTCATGGTCAAGATCCAGGTCGAGGCACTTGACCGTCCGCATCTGCTGAGCGATGTGACACGCGTGCTGTCCGACCACGGCGTGAACATTATCTCCGGCTCGATTTCCACCGGCACCGACCGCGTGGCCACCAGCCAATTCAGCTTCGAAATGGCCGATCCGCAGCATCTGAACACTCTGCTCGCCGCCGTGCGTAAAATCGAAGGCGTGTTCGACGTGTACCGTATCACCGGCGCGAAGGATTCCGCGGAGCCGCGACTGCGCAAAATGTGATGTTGACGAATCACATAAGCCGGTGATTGCAAGCAAACGCCTCTATAAATAAAATGAAGAAAGCCCCTCAATCGAGGGGCTTCCCTATATTGTACGGCTGTGCGGGAAACGCTTACTTGAGCACTTCCACGGACACGATGCCGACCGGCTCGGTCGGACGGTCCATGCGATCGGTGTTCACGGCTTCGAGCTTGTCGACCACTGCCTTGGAATCGTCATCCGCAACCTCGCCGAAGATGGTGTGGTGGCCGTCGAGCCACGGGGTCGGCACGGTGGTGATGAAGAACTGGGAACCGTTGGTGCCGTGGATCTTGCCGTCCATGCCACGACGCAGGCCGGCGTTCGCCATGGCCAGCAGGTACGGGTGGTCGAACTTCAGATCAGGAACAATTTCATCGTCGAAGTCGTAGCCCGGGCCGCCGGTGCCGTTGCCCAGCGGGCAGCCACCCTGAATCATGAAATCCTTGATGATGCGGTGGAAGGTTAGACCGTTGTAGAACGGCTCATGGGAAGGCTGGCCGGTCATCGGATCGATCCATTCCTTCTCGCCGGTGGCAAGGCCGAGGAAATTGGCCACGGTTTCCGGGGTTTCGTCGTCGAACAGGTTGATTTTGATGTCACCTTCGGAGGTATGCATGATGATGGTAGTCATGGTCTTAAGTGTCTCATGGGCTTGAGACCGGCCGGAAACCCCAATCCCGTCATGCTTCGAGGGGCTGGACGGGGAACCCGAGCCGGACGGGACCCCGAACGGCACGAAACCGGCCAAGGCACCTTTAGCTGCACCTGAGATTCCACCCTCGACCGGGGCGTCGGGGTTGAAGGGACTGACAAGGAACCTGGGGGAGCCGGCACCTACCAAAGCACCTGGCTTCTCGGCAAAAACTCCATACTCGGCCGATTTTGCATATCCAGCCTCGGCTTTGCTGAGAATTGTGTCATCCATTAGAGCGCTCGGCGTGACACCTAGAAAATCGGCGGTCGTTACAAGATCGCTTACTGACCATCCAACTTTGCCACACATTTTCATGGACATAGCACTCTTGGTAATGCCCAAAGCTTCTCCAAGTGCCTTTTGTGTTTTTCCGCTTAGTCCTAGATAAACTCTCACGTTGGTCGGGATCGCCGCTTCAGCACGCTGTCCTTTATCCAAAGGTGTTTCTGGCGAGACTTCCGATGTGGACATATGATCACTTCCCAAAATAGTTCAGAATTTCTTAATTAAGTGTCTCATACGATTTGCGTTCAGTCAAACTGTACGCTATAGTGAAGTACAGTAAAAATGAACCAAGTCAGAAAGAAAGAACTATGAATGGAGTGACCCAAAGGATAAGTGCTCTGGTAAAGAGTGAGGGACTTACTTGTGCCCAACTCGGTTCATTGCTTGGTTTATCGAAAACTTCGGCGAATGGAAAACTCTTGGGACGCATTGGCTGGACAACTTCAGACATCGTTGTGTTGTCCGAGCACTTCCGTGTGTCTACCGACTATTTGCTGGGGCTTGATGCTGATCATGAGGAGGTTGCGTGATGGCTGGTGGAATCTACGAACAGTCCGAATGGCCGGACAGCCGGTGGGATTGCGTCACGGTGTGCGATGGCTGCCACACGGTGGTCTGGGGCACGTTCTGGGACGACTACGATTCGGCCGCCCGCGACGCTTATTTCGCCCGTAACGGCTGGCGCAACTACTGCGTCCCGGGCGACACGGAGATTTTGGAGCTCTGCCCGGCCTGCGCCGTGCGCGCCCTGCGCCGCGGCGAGACCCGCGGCCTGGCCGACACCTGGCTCCGCCCCACGCATGCCTACACGCATGCCTTCCGGGAGGTCGATGCACAGCTCTCCGTCCGCGAACGGGTGGTGGCGAACCTGCTGCTGACCGAGGGGAGGACGGCATGAGCGACGAAGCCGGAAGACTCGTCTTCTCCCGCGACCCGTCGGGAACATTCACCGACGGTATGGTCTTCGGAACTTCAGGAGGCGGTGAGAACGCCAATCTCGAAGTGCTGTGTGCGTTGCCCTACGAGCTTGTACGCCCACATGCTAGTGCCTCTGTCCTGGGTCCGCTGGTCGGCGTAGGGAATGTGAAGAGGCTGTTCCTGAGCGTCAAATACCTTGATGGTGAGATATCCGTCGGGCGGTACGACCGTGTATCCGGCTTTCTCGTTGAGCAGGCGCGCGCCCTCGTTGGTGGGGATGCTGAGTATCAGTTCAGCGCCGTGGTCTGCCGCCCAGGAGTCGCAGAACGCCTTGATCTGCGATCCGAAGCCTTCGCGCCGATGCTTTCTGACGACCGCGATCCCTTCGATGATGGCTGCATGCTCGGCGAAAGCCTCTCGTATCTGTGCGGCATGGACCCCGCTCGTCCCGGTGCGGTATATGAGCGTCTCGGCTACGCAAAGGGCTGGCTGGATGAGGGCCGCGCCTATCAGACGGTCCTGTCCCCATACGCCTATGTACGTAGGCCTGATCGTTCCATCGTCGTGTCTGACGACTGCTGGGACGCTTTGATCGAAGTCTTTGATGTCCCTGATGAGCAGGCTCTTGATTGCCTTTGCCTCGCCATCCGTTGCGGCGGCGCGTGGCCCGTCGACGGCGAGGGAGGTGGTGCGATGGTCTGATCCCATTCGATTTTCTCTCTTTCTCTGCAACTAAAAAAACGCCCGTTCCCGATGCTGGAACGTCGGGGACGGGCGGTGCAACCAATATTCCGAGCGGCCGCGGATCCCGTATCTTGCCGGATCCCGGTCCGTGGCCGCCCAATGCATTGTCTTGGAGTAGTGATCACACATGAACGACTTTACTAAAGCATTCCGCATGTCTTGCTCTGTGTTTCCCGAGTGTAACCGGGATTTCCAGGCGCCGGTCTGGACTTTCCCGGTCGTGGTGGCATTCGCCCGCCACAACGGTCCGGGCTCCGTTGATTCCCGTCGCCTGGCGTCGATGATGGCGCACCCGTCCATGGAAGGGAGACTCGCGTGAACTGGCTTGCAATCGTATTGATCGTGTTCGTCGCGTTCTCGTGGCTGATGACGTTGGCCCTGTGCCGGGCGGCACGTCTCGGCGACGAGCAGTCCGCCAGATTGGCCGACGAACGCCGTGCCGCCCAGCAGCGTGAGGAGGAGCGGCCGTGAGCAACATCGCACTGTCATGGGCCTTCAAATGCCATGTGGGCAACGCCAGCGCGAAGGCCGTGCTCGTCTACCTCGCCGACCGCGCGGATGATGATGGCACCGCCGCCTATCCGAAGATCAAGACCATCGTCAACGTCACGGAGCTCTCGGAACGAACCGTACGCAACGCGTTGAAGATGCTCCAGGAACGCGGCTTCATCCGCCGCGGCGATCAACGGTACGCGCGCCTCGGCAAGGGAGGCAGGAACCGTCTGCCCCAGTACTGCCAGATCGTGTGGGACCTCGCGGTGGAATCTGACCCGACGACCCTCGAATGGATCAAGGAGACACACGCCGCGGAACAGGACCTCTCGACCATGAGCGAGACCGTGGACCCCGCGGCCACAACCGTGACGGAAAACAGCGAATCCAAGGACGCGCTGACCGAAAACGCTGGAACGAAGCCGATTCCCAGCACTGCAAATGCCGCAGGGCTGGAAAACGAGCCGGAACCAGCACTGCGGGAGCTGCACCCCCAGCACTGCAAATCCCGCACCTCCGGCACTGCAAATGCCGCAGGGCTGCTATATAAGGATAAAACCCTCCATGTGAACCCTCCATGTGAACCCTCCATCCCCTCTGCCCCTACGGGGCATCTCCCCGCAAGCGGGGCGACCCGCGACGAGGAAATGAACGAAACCGGACAGCCTGACGGCGGCGAACTCGCCGAAGCCGTCGACCGGGTCCTCGCCTCGCTCGACGAGCAACGCTCGAAGCGCGGCCTGACCACTCCGGCACCGACCAAAGCCGACCGCAGGGCCGTCGCCGACCTGTATCGCAGGCTCGTAGACCAGGGCGCGCCATGGCCCACCGTCGCGATGGTCGACGCGATCGGCTTCGCCCTGACCGGCGACTGGTGGCCCAAGCGCGTCCGCACCGGCCGGGCCCTCGCCAGGCACTGGAACGAACTCAACGACGACATGATCCTCGCCGCCGCCCGCGCGGACGGCGGCGAGGGCGGACGGACGGAACCGGAACCGGCCGGGACCTCGCAGCCATGGCTGCCGGACTGGGCCGTGGAGACGCTGGCCGAACTGGACGGCCATGACACGACGGGGGAGGCGACGGCATGAACATGCGAAGCGAATGCTCCGAGGCAGGATTCAACGAGTTCCTGCTCGCCAACCCGCAGCTCGACGGGCACGCTGACCTGATCTGGCAGCTGCACGCCGTCTACTGGCGCAACAAGCGCCTCGGCCATCCCAAGGCCGTCGGTCTGCTGATCCAATACGCCCGGGCATGGGCCGCCCGCAATCCCGGCGAAACGGCCATAGGGCGGCTCCGGCCACATGCACAGGAGCCCTTGCCGGGGCGTCGGCCATGAACGGGCGGGACGTGATGCCGGCATGCGCGAGGATCGCCGCGGTCGACCCGGACCTCGCCGACCGAATGTGGAACACCGTGACGGACCCGGACGGCCGGGACCTGATCGACGAACGGATGCGGGGCAAGGGCCGCATGCTGTGTGCCGCGTGCCCCATGCGCCTCGACTGCATCAGCCGCGCTCTCGTCAACGGCTGGAAGGACAAGGCCGTGTACGGCGGGCTCGACTATGCGAGCCGCTGGATCCTCGCCCGACTGATCGCCCGCGACCTGCACATCGACATGTCCGGCCTGCACCGGATCACGCCGCACCGGATCCGCGAATGGCTGGCCGCCAACCCGGACTGGGGCGAACGCATGCGCCGGGACGGCAGGGATTACTGGCGGTCCGTCAAACGCCGCCAACGCTCCCGCCGCGAATACACGCACGACGACCCGCTCTTCCTCCCGACCGAACCCGTGCCGGACGGCCTGGTCCAGGGCAGCCTCTTCTGACCGCCGCCACCGCAGTCCGAGTGGACTGCGGCACAGGCCACGATACCGAAAAACCAATTAACCGATTTACCGAAAACAGTACAGGCCGGAATACAGGAACCAACGAACCATGCCACAGGCAATCCCATTTAAGCGTTGCGGCGCATATAACCACAACGCTTATGTGAGGTATTCAGGTCGAAGCGCAAGGTAATGCCTTCAACCGACTGGATACCGCGATACCGGAACCGGTAAATACCGAAAAACCGTAAAACCAAAATAAGGAGAAACCGATGAACGACAAGAAGAACCGCGAGCCGATGGTCATCGCATTGGCGACAGGCAAGGGCGGCAGCATGAAGACCACAAGCGCCGTGTTTCTGGCCTGCGCCCTCGTGGACCAGTCCCGGGGCGAGCAGCACGTGCTCGTCGTCGACGCGGACGTGCAGGGCGACGCGAAGGACTGGTGGTACAGGGCCGACGAGCTGGGTGATCCGTTGCCGTTCGACGTGATGTCCGCCGCGCCGGCCGACATCACGCACCTGCGCGGGATCAACGACAGGCTCGACGACCCCGTCGACTGGGTGCTGATCGACTCCGCCCCATACGGGCGCGCATTGGACGAATCGGTGAACAACGCGGACCTCGTGGTCATCCCGTCGAGCCCCAGCCGCATCGATCTCGACCAGGCGGTCGGGGTGAAGAACCTGTGCGACCGGCGCGGCGTCTCCGCCGCGATCCTCCTGTGCCGCACCGAGGCCAACACGACGGCCCTGCGCGACGCGCTGGAATGGATCGACGCCGCGGGCATCGCGTGCTTCGAGACGCTGATCCCGAAGCGCCAGGACATCCTCAACGCGAAATCCACCCGGCCCCGCGGGTCCCGCCTGCACGAATACCGGGACCTGGCCGGCGAACTCAAGCAGACCATGCGACAGCTCAAGGACAAGGAGGAGGACCTGTGAGGAACATGAACCTGACGCCCCGGCCGCGCGACCTGACCGCGCTGCTCAACAGCGACCGGACGGATACCGCGATACCGAATACCGAAAAAACGAAAAACCGGAAGGACGAAAAACCGGAATCCGGGGAGGGCTGGGTGAAGACCAGCGTGAGCCTTCGCGCCTCGACCCGACGCCGGCTCAAGACCTGGGCCGCCGCGCACGACATGCGCATCCAGGAGGTATTGGAGGACGCTCTGGACTCGTATCTGTCCTGACCCATCGATCCCCGTGACGATCCCCGCCACGGGGATTCACGTTTCCGGGTCAGACAGCGGCGGCGTGCCGCGAATATCGATGGCATCATCGCCGCTTTCGCCGACCATCCGGCTGGTTTCGAGGGTTTCTGCGCGGACATGTTCCGTTCGCTCGGATACACGACCGAGGTGACTCCTGCCTCCAGGGACGGTGGATACGACATCCTGCTGCGGGGCCGGGACGGCGTCATGTCCATCGTTGAATGCAAATGCTATGCACACGGCGCGACCGCGTAAAATCGATCCAGAGAAGAGATATTAAAGGGGGTTGGCTATGGACATGAGCAATCCGCTGACTGTAGTCGGAATCGTGTTGACGGCGTTCATCGTGTTGATGGTCCTGAGCGTGGTTCTGGAGTTCCTGTCGCATCCGATACGTTTCCTGGCAAAGATCGTGCTGAAGATCGCGGGCATACTGTTCGTGATACTCGCGATGTTCCAGATCGCCGATCTCATCAACAACAAGGGCGTGAAGTGGGACGCCGTGGCAGTCATGGTCGGCTGCGCCCTGGTCGGCGCACTGTGCGAGTGGCTGATTGTGCGTCCGAGCATGCTCGAACGCCGCGCCATGGAACGAGAGGCCATCGAGAGAAGGCAGAACGCCGAGCATGAGAAATGGAAGCGGTATCAGGATGAGCGGCACGACTGGGAATGGGAGCGCGACCGCACGATATGGAAAGACGGAAACGAGGAATGAGATGAACGAAAAGAACGCTGCGCCGGAGCCGGGGGAGAGGTCCTGTCTCTCGCGCACGGGCGTGATCCTCGAGATTGAGGAGCGCGAATACCGTCGACGCATTAACCGTCGATCCGAATTGTGACGGGAAGTATTTCTATCCAATCGGCTGATTCTTTCGTTTTCTTTCTGATCCCCGTAATGGCTTCTCCGGTACGGGGATTTTTCTATGTCCAAACTGATGCTTGCGGACTGGGACACCGATTGGAGGGTCCTGTCCTCGGGTTTCCGCCGATGTCCAAACCGGGGTGTGTCGGAAGCGTGTTTCATGGGAGTTGTATGCCCGGAAGGGATCCGGGCGCTTGAAAGGAATTCCTATGAAGCAGAGGAAATGGTTGAGCCGGATGGCCGCGACGGCGGCCGCCATGGCGACCCTGTTGACTGGCGGCGTCGTCGCCGGCACCGCGTTGGCCGCCG
>ENA-OYXC01000032-OYXC01000032.1-human-gut-metagenome-genome-assembly--contig:-NODE-32-length-67032-cov-41.122744_pt1 | contig 67032 bp, 51 predicted proteins | sample MGYA00244214_ERZ653415 | MGnify/ENA primary metagenome ERZ653415 (study PRJEB26926, sample SAMN06165016) | human gut metagenome | biome: ENVO:00009003; feature: ENVO:2100002; material: ENVO:00002003... | reverse complement strand
GACCCGCACGTCCGGTGGTGTGAGAGGGGCGAGCCTAAACTCCCCCTACTCGATTTGATAAAGATAAACACTCAACATATAGCAGTGTTGTCAATAACATTAAGAATATAAGAAACATCTCTTCCATTAATTCTGTGCCCTGTTTTGAGTACTGGTTATTACTTCACTTCGAATATACAACTTCTGCCTGTTATACAAATAGTGATCCTGTTAAATACGTGATTGGTTGTTTAAAAAGATATGACCCATCATATTGTAAAAGTAGTAAACAGGATTTTTCTAAATATATAAAAAAGGTTAATATTGCTGTAGAACATGCTATACAGTCACTAACAGATGCAAGCAGCAACGGAACAGATGATCCATCGACTCATATGCATGAATTAATCTTGTTTCTGCAAAAACTATCAAAAGAAGTTAATGATTGAATAGATTGAAGTTCGTTGAAATCTTGAATCTTTGTCAAAACTATCTATTTCATATTCTGTATAATTTCCATAAAGCCTTTTTCAATAAACTTAAGCTAATCAGATAAGCGTACATAGGTAAGAATAATTTTATGGAAAACTTTCAATACTGTTTACCTACAAAATACATCTTCGGTCAAGGTGTTAGTTCTAAAGTAGGACAGACTATCTCAGATCTTGGATATAAAAAAGTTCTAATTGTTTATGGAGGAGGATCGGCTGTTCGCTCAGGTCTTATTTCATCTATAAAGGAGCAATTAGCATCTTTTTCCATTGGTTACACTTTATTAGGTGGAGTAATACCAAACCCAAGAGCAGATTTAGTTTATGAAGGTATTGAAATAGCAAGAAAAGAAAAAGTAGATTTCATTTTACCTGTAGGTGGTGGTTCTGTAATTGATACAGCTAAAGCAATTTCATTAGGAGCTGCTGACAGTGAACAGGGTGATTTCTTTGATTTTTATCTTAAAAAGAGAAAGCCCGTGTCCTCTTTAAAAGTTGGCGCTGTGCTTACCATTCCTGCAGCTGGCTCTGAAAGTTCTACTTCATCTGTGATTCAAAAGACCATCGGTGGACATATCATAAAATGCGGTTGTTCTAGCGAATTGAACCGACCATCATTTGCCATATTAGATCCTGAACTTACATATACAGTAAGCAAATACCAGACTGCTTGTGGTATCACCGATATGATGGCTCATATCATGGAAAGATACTTTACTAATTCAGAGTGTGTTGATGTAACTGATAATATCTGTGAAGGTTTATTACGAGCAATTATAAAGAATGCTCAGACAGTAATGGAAAATCCTCGCAATTACAACGCAAGAGCAAATATTATGTGGGCAGGCTCATTAGCTCATAACAATATCTGTGGTGTTGATAGAGAACAGGATTGGTCCTCACACCATCTTGAGCATCAGTTATCAGCTTTATATGATGTAGCACACGGAGCTGGACTTGCTGTAATGTTTCCTGCCTGGATGGACTATGTCTTCAAACATGATGTTATGAGATTTGCTCAATTTGCTTCAAATGTCTTTAATGTAACTTTTGACTTTGATGATCCTTCAGTTACAGCAAGAGCTGGTATTAAGGCTTTAAGACGTTTCTTTAAATCAATTGGAATGCCTTTGTCATTTAAAGATATCGGTGCAAAGAGCGAGGATATTCCTCAGTTATTAAGCATGCTTGGTGTGGATGAGCAAAATAAGAGTGAAGGCAAGTTTGTGGTTTTATATAAGAGTGATTGTGAAAAGATCTACACAATTGCAGCAAACTACAGAGAATAGTAGGAATTTTGGCTCTTTTGGTGCACTGCGCCTTTATTAGTGCTGATTTTAGCTAATAGCGTATGTGATAATTTACATCAATAAGAGCCAACATTCATATAACAGAAAAGCTAAGACCTAAATAAATGCTAGGAAAATAAAATGTTACAAAGACAGAGATATCTTGAGTTACTCTCAAGAGAGTATGACAACCGTTATGCAGTTTATACCAAGCTGATAAACCTCAATGCTGTTTTATCTATGCCAAAAGGCACAGAGCATTTTATTTCCGATATTCATGGCGAGTATGAAGCTTTTAAGCATATCTTAAATAACGCCTCAGGCGTTATCAAAGAAAAGGTAAGATTAGTCTTTACTGATTACACTAAAGAGCAAATAGATGAGCTATGCACTCTCATTTACTATCCAAATGAATGTCTTTTAAACAAAGAAAAGGACGGTAGCACTGATTTAAACTCTTTTTATACCAAGACCATACTAGATTTAATTGCACTATCAAATTACCTCTCCTCAAAATACTCACGTTCTAAGGTAAGAAAAGCAATTGATGGTGACTTTTCATACATCATCGATGAGTTAATGCATGCTAAATCAGATGATCAAAACTCAAGAATGGCTTACCACCGTTCTATTTTAGAGGCGATTATCAAAACTGGCTCTGCTAAATATTTCATTTTAGAGCTGTGTAAACTTATCAAAAGATTAGCTGTCGACAGACTGCATGTCTTAGGCGATATCTTTGACAGAGGTCCTCACCCAGATAAGTGCATGGATCTTTTAATGAAATATCATGATCTTGATCTGCAATGGGGTAATCATGATGTACTCTGGATTGGTGCCTGTTGTGGTTCTGCTTTGTGTGCTGTGAATGTACTTTGTAACAACATCCGCTATAAGAACTTTAAAATGCTTGAGAATGGCTATGGTATTTCTTTAAGAAAACTTGCCATGTTTGCAAATTCTACTTATAAAAATGAAAAGGACTTTCCTGCAGACCATAAAGCCGTAGCTGTTTTGGCTGTAAAACTCATCGGTCAGTTAGTAAAAAGACATCCTGAGTATGAATTAGATGACAGATTAGTGTTAGATGGTCTTGATCTTAAAAATGGTTCGGTTACTTTAACTGACGGTAAGACTTATAAGTTAAAGACAACCGATCTGCCAACTGTAGATAAAGCTCATCCTTATGTATTAACTAAAGCTGAACAGGAAGTTGTAGATGATTTGGTAGCGTCATTTACAGGTTCAGTAAGACTTAATAACCATGTAAAGTTTCTGTATTCAAAAGGTACCATGTATCAGTGCTTTAATGGCAATTTGCTCTACCATGGATGTATCCCATTAGATGAGGATGGCTCCTTTAAAAAGATTAAATGTGACGGTAATGAACTGTCAGGTCGTGATTACCTTGATTTTTGCCAAAAGAAAATTCGCGAAGCTTATACCTTTCGAGATCAAGAGCATTTAGATTTCTTGTGGTACATGTGGACAGGTCCATTATCACCACTTTCAGGTCGTAGAATGAAACTATTTGAAAGGCTGTTTGTACAAGATGAGTCAACTTGGCATGAGCCTAGAAATCCGTACTACACCTATTATTACGAAGAGAAAACCTGTAATCAAATCTTAAGAGAGTTTTCTTTAGATCCGAATAATGGCCATATCATCAATGGCCACACTCCTATCATGGTAAAGGACGGAGAAACTCCTGTAAGAGCAGGAGGAAAACTTTTAGTTATAGATGGAGGCTTTTGCAAAGCTTATCAGGCTAAAACAGGTATTGCAGGCTATACCTTAATCTATAGCTCACACTATTTGCATTTAAAGGCTCATACTCCTTTTACTACCATCAAAGATGCTATTGCTAATAACAGTGATATTGCGGACTTGCAGGTAATTTCTGTTGAAGATTTTAAACAAAGAAAGATGGTTATAGATACAGATCTTGGACAGGGGATAAAAGAGCTTATCACAGATCTTGAAGATCTTTTAGAGATGTATAAGCAAGGTCTGTTAAGAGAAAAATTGACCGATGAAAAGGGGAATCCTTTTATCTAGATTTTATCTGTGAACCCCATAGAGTCTATTTAAGAAATAATATAGTTCATTTAAAAACGTTAGATAGTCAATTTAAATAACGTTACGATAGTTTACAAAGATCACAAAAATAGCCGTGTGAATTTTGAATTTAGGTTTAAACATGAATTTTATAATTTAAAATTTACAAAAATTTGAGGTTAATTAACCTTTGTAAAAAAATCTTTATAACTAGGATTGCTTCAAGAGTTTACTAGGTTAATTAACTAAGTTTAATAATCATAATTATTTAAATTCTTTCTAACTCCTTGTAATAAAGCCATTTCTGAATTAAATCGGTATTTTTTTGCAAAAACATTACATCCGTTCACTAGGAAAAAAAGGATCTTATCTATATAATCATCATGCTTGAAAAAGCGATTATGTTTCAGTTAAAAAAGAACAGAAACGTTTACGACAGATAAAAAAATCTGTTTGAACTTAATTAGGAGTAATCATGAAAGAACAGTGGCGCGGTTTTACCGGCTCTCATTGGGTTGATGACGTTAACGTTAGAGACTTCATTCAGCACAATTACACACCTTATGATGGTGATGAGTCATTCTTAGTAGGTCCTACAAAAGCTACAGATAAGTTATGGGGCGAGTTACAGCAGTTACAGCATGAAGAACGCGCAAAGGGCGGTGTTCTTGATATGGAAACTGAAGTAGTTTCAGGCATTACTGCTTATGGTCCAGGTTACATCAGTGCTGATAGTAAGGATCTTGAGAAGGTTGTAGGTTTACAGACTGATAAGCCTTTAAAGCGTGCTTTCATGCCATACGGCGGTATCAAGATGGCTGAAGAGGCTTGCACCACCTATGGTTATACCCCTAACCCTAAATTCCACAAGATTTTCAATGAGTATCACAAGACTCATAATCAGGCAGTATATGATGCATATACTCCTGAAATGAGACTTGCTCGTAAGAACAAGATCATCACTGGTCTTCCAGATACCTATGGTCGTGGCCGTATCGTTGGTGACTACCGTCGTGTAGCTCTATACGGTATTGATTTCTTAGTAGCTCAGAAGAAAGCTGACTTTGCAAACTGCGGTTGCGGTACCATGACTGATGACATCATTCGTCAGCGTGAAGAGTTAGCAGATCAGATCAAAGCTTTAAATGCTATGAAGGTTATGGCTGAGAGCTATGGTTTTGATATTTCACAGCCAGCTAACAACGCTCGCGAAGCAGTTCAGTGGTTATACTTCGGTTACCTAGCTGCTATCAAGACTCAGAACGGCGCTGCTATGTCAGTAGGTCGTGTATCAACATTCCTTGATATTTATATTGAGCGTGACTTAAAAGAAGGTACCTTAACTGAGGAAGAGGCACAGGAGTTAATCGACCATTTAGTTATGAAGTTACGTATGGTTAAGTTCGCACGTATTCCTTCATACAACCAGTTATTCTCAGGCGACCCTGTTTGGGCAACTCTAGAAGTTGCAGGTTTCGGCATGGACGGCCGTCACATGGTAACTAAGAACGATTACCGTTTCTTACATACCTTAGAGAACATGGGGCCATCACCAGAACCTAACTTAACAGTTCTATACACTGAGAAGTTACCATTAAACTTCAGAAAGTATGCTGCTAAGATTTCTGTTGATACCTCATCAATCCAGTATGAGAACGATGATGTAATGCGTCCAGTATGGGGTGATGATTACTCAATCTGCTGCTGCGTATCTGCAACACAGACTGGTAAGGAAATGCAGTTCTTCGGTGCTCGTGCAAACTTAGCTAAGGCTCTTCTATACGCAATGAACGGCGGTATTGATTGCAAGACCGGTATGCAGGTTGGCCCAAGATTACCTAAGATCACCTCAGAGTACTTAAACTACGATGAGTTAATGGCAAACTACGACATCGTTCTAGAGTGGTTAGCTGATCTGTACGTTAATGTATTGAACTTAATTCAGTACATGCACGACAGATACTACTACGAAGCAGCAGAAATGGCTTTAATCGATACTGATGTACGTCGTACCTTCGCAACTGGTATTGCAGGCTTCTCACACGTAGTTGACTCATTATCAGCAGTTAAGTACGCAAAGGTTAAGCCAATCCGCAACGAGAACGGCATTGCTGTTGACTTCGAGGTTGAAGGTGACTTCCCTCGTTACGGTAATGATGATGATCGTGCTGATAAGATTGCAGTATGGTTATTAAGAACCTTCTTAACCAAGTTAAAGAAGCGCCATACCTATCGTAACTCAGAGGCTACAACCTCAATTCTTACCATTACTTCTAACGTTGTATACGGTAAGGCTACAGGTTCATTACCTGATGGCAGAAAGGCAGGCGAGCCTTTATCTCCTGGTGCAAACCCATCATACGGTGCAGAGAAGTCTGGTTTATTAGCATCTCTAAACTCAGTTGCAAAACTACCTTACGAGTATGCTTTAGACGGTATTTCAAACACCCAAACCATCAGCCCAGATGCATTAGGTCACTCAGAGGAAGAGCGTGTTAAGAACTTAGTTCAGGTAATGGACGGTTACTTTAACCAGGGAGCTCACCACCTGAACGTTAATGTATTCGGTACTGAGAAGTTAATCGATGCTATGGAGCACCCAGAGAAGCCTGAGTATGCAAACTTCACAATCCGTGTATCAGGTTACGCTGTTAAGTTCATCGATTTAACTCGTGAGCAGCAGTTAGATGTAATTTCTAGAACTTGCCACAAGGCAATGTAATTTAGAAAAATTACACTATAATCTGTATAAAGAGGGCGCCTTTTGGCGCCCTTTGTCTGAATAAGATAGAATTACTTATAACGATTCAGAGCATCAAGTATCTATCAGAAACTAGAATTTATAGGACACATGTAATGACTCAAGGTTATATCCACTCTTTTGAAACTTTCGGATCTGTAGACGGACCTGGTGTTCGTTTCGTGGTCTTTATGCAAGGTTGCCCAATGCGTTGCCTTTATTGTCATAATCCAGATACTTGGAAAATGAAAACAGGGGAGACTTACGATGTTGATACTGTAGTCAATAAGGCCATGCGTTATAAAAACTACTGGGGCAAAGATGGCGGCGTTACAGTAAGCGGTGGCGAAGCATTAGTTCAAATTGAATTTGTAACTGAATTATTTAAAAAGTTCAAGGAACTTGGTGTAAACACCTGTCTTGATACTTCAGCAGGTCCTTATAGAGATACTGATGAGTATAAGCAAAAGTTCGATGAGCTTATGAAATACACAGATCTTGTGTTATTAGATATTAAACATTCTGACAGTGCTGAACACAAAAAACTAACAGGTATCAGCAATGAGAACATCCTGTCTTGCGCTCATCATTTAGATGAACTGCATATACCAGTATGGATAAGACATGTTTTGGTTCCAGGCATTACTGATAACAATGAACAGTTACAGAATGTAAGAAAGATCATTGATTCTTTATCAAATGTCAAAAAAGTTGAAGTACTGCCTTATCATTCATTAGGTGTACATAAATATGAAGCTCTAGGTATTGATTACAAGCTCAAAAATACTCCAATGCCTGATAAATCATCAGTTGAAATAGCTTGTAAGATTTTAGGTGCACATCAAGACTAAGCTAAACTGAATAGTTGCACACAGAGATCCCTTATTTTGAAATGTTTGCATCAACATAGCTTATACAGATGCAAACATTGCTTCATGCAAATCTAACTTATTTACTCATCTTCTTTAAGAATAGATGCTTTTGCTTTCTATTTGAAAAGATTCTTTTACTTCAGCTTTTTTACGCTAACAGCGAAGTTCTTTCCTGCAAAGGCAATTACGTAAGCATAGATACTTTGAATCATTCTGTTTCCCATAAAAGGTTCAGCGTAATTCTTCCCTTCAATTTGAGACAGTGCTGTTTCACTTAAGGTTGCTATATCCGAACCTGTAGGCTCTACTTTAATCTCTATGATTACAGCTTTGGTATTGCGCTCTGCTTTAAAGGTAATATCAGGATCAGGATAACCGTTGCCTGATTCATAGTTAGAATGGTAATCAGAGATGAGATTTTCACAACAGGTAAAAATTCCATTTAAAAAGCCATGATAGTAGTTCTATAAAGGAGCTTTGGTTGCTGTATCTCGTATTGAGACATATTTTTGTAGCATGTCAAAGAAGATGTCATAAGTTTCTTTTTGATTGCCACAAGACAAAGCATCAACAAGCTTATTATGCAGGTTATGCTTTATAAATTCAGAGCCAAATTTTGACTGAAAGAGCTTGATAAGATAGTCACGTATCTCAAGATTAGGAAGTTTTGCACAAATATTATTGTATCTTATACTGCTATCATCTAAGGCGTCAGTTGCATTCCAATCTACTGTTAAATATCCTTTGTGTAGTAACAGAGACCAAAAGTCGTCAAAGCTATTCTCTGATAAAATGTCATAGTTCATGGAATCGTTTAATTGAAAGGTAGCAGACTTACCATTAATTAAGATCTGAATGATATTATGTTGCATAACTAGACAAATTATCTAGTTTTTCTTTTAACTCTTTATCTTTATTAGAAACAAGATCACACCAGTAGGTATCTGTTTTAATTTCTGAAGCTATGCCTTTTCGCTTTTGTTCAAAATTGTTTTTTACAAAGTTAACAACATCTACAGGATTAAAGATTTCTTTGTCGTAGAATTTGTAACCACCGTAGTACTCTTTTACTATTGGAAAACAATATTCAAGATCATAGTCTTTTAAGAACTTTAAGGTCTCATCTTCAGTAAAACCAAACATGCCAGTGTACTTTCTTTTATTAAAGATTATAAAGTATTTTATATATATTTATTAAATGCTATATTTATTTTTTTTGATATGAACAACTACCTATTTACTTGCTAAATAGGTAGTTGTTAAAAGTTAAGTGCTAGGGCACAGTAGCATTAAAACAGTTCTGCTTTTTACTTTAATCTTTTCACCTGCGTGATACCTGGTACTCATATAGAATGGAGTTACGTCTTTACCAGGTCCTAGAGATGTATTGATGAACTGGTACCAGCTCTTATCAAGGTGACCTGGAACGCATGGTATTTCGATAGTCAAATCTTCCCAAAAGGCATTAACAAAGATGTAGGCATACATCTCTTGTTTACTGTAGTAGTATAAAAAGCCAATTGAGTGAGACATATCAGACCAATCGGGCTGGAATGGTTTTATACCATGCCACTGGATCTTGGCATTAGTGAGCAATTTGTCTAATTTATAGTGAGGTGTATCATTTACATGCTTAATTTTACCGATTCTGGAAAGACCAATTAGTGTCTTGGTAAAATCAAACATCTCACGCTGTTGCTCATTAAGATCCCAGTTTAAATAGCTAAGCTTATTGTCCTGGCAATAGGCATTGTTATTACCATTTTGAGAGCGCAGTACTTCATCTCCCATACAGATCATTGGAGTACCCAGTGAGAGCATGGTAATTGCCATGAAGTTTTTCACCTGACGAAGTCTTAATTCATTTAAATGAACATCATCGGTAGGACCCTCAAAGCCGTAGTTTGCTGAATAGTTGTTATCATTACCATCACGGTTATGTTCTCCATTAGCAAGATTATGCTTGTGTGAATAGCAAACCAAATCGTACAAGGTAAAGCCATCATGACAGGTGATAAAGTTAACAGACTTTTGAGCATCAACCATATGCTCGTTGTAAATATCAGGAGAACCTAAAAGTCTTAAAACAAACTTTTTGACCATACCAGGATCTGCTCTCATGAAGCTTCTGACATCATCTCTGAACTGTCCGTTCCACTCTCTCCATTTAGACCCTGAAATAGCACCTAACTGATACAGACCGCCTGCATCCCATGGCTCTGCAATTAACTTGGCCTCAGTAAGTCGTCTGTTTGCATCAATAGACAACAAGGTTGTGTTGTCGTTCATTGGGGCGCCAAATTTGTCACGGGTTAGAATAGAAGCTAAATCAAATCTAAATCCGTCAACATGCATCTTCTCATGCCAGAAGACAAGTGAGTCAATAATCAGGTTTCTTACAACAGGCTGGTTAGCATTTAAAGAGTTGCCACATCCAGAGTAGTTCTGATAATAGCCATCTTTAATGATGTAGTAGCCATCCTTATCAAAACCTTTAAAACAGTAACTAGGACCGTTCTCATCACCTTCAGAGGTGTGATTGTAAACCACATCTAGGATAACCTCGATGCCGTTTCTGTGAAGGGCTTTGACCATGTCACGGAACTCTTTTACAGGTCCTTCAATACTTTTATCAGAACTGTAGCCTTCGTGTACTGAGAAAAATGCCATAGGACTGTAGCCCCAATAGTTATCCATATTAGGTCTAGCATCCTTTTCATCGAACTGATATACAGGCATGAGCTCTACTGCTGTGATACCTAGCTCTACAAGATATGGGATCTTTTCAATAAGACCTTTGTAGGTGCCTCTTAGTTCATCTGAAAGACCTGAACTTTTATCAGCCGTAAATCCTTTTACATGCATCTCATAGATGATGGTGTTCTCAAGTGAATGGTGAGGAAAAGTATCAATACCCCAATCGTACTCGTCCACATTGATGACAGCACTCTTAGGTGCATATTTAAAAGCAAGCTTCTCGTCTTTAGGTAAGAATCTTTTGTAATCATCAGGGAAGAGTACTCTCTTTCCATATGGGTCAATTAAGATCTTGTTAATCTCTTCTGCCTGAGATTGTGCCTGTGGACTGTCTACAGTTTTTGTTACTCTATAAGCATAGATTTGACCAGCACCTATATTGTGAACAAATACATGCCAAAAGTAGGTGGATTTAAAAACTGTAGAGGACAGATGTACTACATAAGGGGAATCGTCATCTACTGCATCGAACAGTAAAAGATCAATTTCGGCTGCATCTGGTGCCCAAACGGCGAAATTTACACCATCTTTTTCAATAGTTGCACCTAAATGTCTGCAGTGACCTTGTGAAATAATATAATTCTTGTTGCTCACGTATACCGATCCTTGATAAAAATTGGTTTATATCTTTGTTCATATTCTGAATATAGATTGAGCTTAGTTGAAATCAAGTTCAGTTTAATAAAATGAAATCTCTAATCTTATTCACTTTTTTATTTTGTGCTCATACGCACTTACACAATTGTTGTACTCAATTGTAGCAATCCTGCTTTGAAAACTCTTACAGCTTATTCCTCTTTCTGTGATGAAATTCATCAATAATGCTTTACTTCAAAATTTAAAGCACCGGTGTAAAACATAATTAAAATAAACTAAACAATAAAATCTATCTCAATGTTCATTTTTAGGGCGTAGTTAATCATTATGACCTAAATTATGTTATTTTTGACGGTATGCAAAACAACTATGGATGCAACTGATTTTGCAAAAGTTCTCTTTTACGAGGATCACCATTTCGTTTACCAAAGATGTAAATTGATTAGCAAATTGAGTATGCACAACACAATTCTTCATTGGAGTTTATAGTATGGCAGATTTAAACTACATTGCAGCAGGTCGAATCAACACCACACCTCTCGATCTTAATGGCAATCTTGATAAAATTCTCAAACAATGCGCACAAGCTGTAAAAGAAGGTATCTCCATTATAGCTTTTCCAGAACTTGCAATTTCTGGTTACAACTGTGGTGATCTGTTCTGGCACAGTGAGTTAACTAAAGGTGCACAGCATGCTTTGTTAAATTTAAAGTACTCACTGCCTGAGGGGATAGTTGTAGGTGTAGGTCTGCCTTTAACTGGCTCTGACAATAAGTCTTATGATGCTTATGTACTATTAAAGAAAAGCAAGATCATAGGTGTAAGTGTTTTACACTCATGCTATAACAGCTGTGACTCAAGAGTTCGTTTCTTTAGAACTCCTTGTGTAGAAGGTTTATCTTTTAATATAGGATCTGAAATCTTTACCCCAAGTAATACTTTTGACGTCGAATTAAACGGTTCAACTAAAAAAGTGGGTATTTACTTTAATGAAGGTGATTTAGCTTATCTTGATAAGGTAGAGCTTTTAATCTGTCCTGAGGCCAAGCGTTTTGAACTTTTTGATGACAAAAAGCGTGTTGTAGATGCAGTAGCCTTATCTTCAAATCTAAAATGTACCGTTGTAACAACTAACTTATTAGGCTGTGAAAGCGGTTCTGATATCTTTGATGGTCTGTCAATTATTGCTGATGATGGTAAGTTAGTCTCACAGAGTAACTATCTATCTTTTAAGCGAGCTGACTTTGTAACAGCATCATCAGGCATCAGTGAGTTCTTAAATGAGTACGACACTATTGTTAGAGCTGTAGCATTAGGTCAGTTTGATTGGATGTTAAAGACCCGTTCTCATGGTTTTGCTCTATCTATGTCAGGTGGTGCAGATTCAGGTCTTTGTGCAACTTGTGTCTGCTATGGTCAGTTAGCAGCACTACAAGAGTTAGGCTATGACGAGTATAAAGAGCTTTTATCTGCATTAAAGTTTGAGGTACCTGCTTTTACAGGTGATAAACAGTCATATGTAAAAGAAAAGATCATGCCTCAGGTCTTAACCACTGTATATCAAGGATCAGCCGTATCTGGCTCTGTAACTAGAACCGCAGCAGCAAAAGTTGCTCATAACATTGGAGCAACTCATTATGAGTGGTCAATTGCAAAGTTAGTTGAAGATTATGTTGCTATCATCAATGGAACAACACCTGATGATAAGCTTAACTGGGATCGTGACGATTTGACATTACAGAACATTCAGGCTCGTTCTCGTGCACCTGGTATCTGGATGATCGCAAACCGTTATAACAAGCTTTTAATGTCAACCTGTAATGCTTCAGAGGATGCTGTAGGTTATTGTACTATGGATGGAGATACAGCAGGTGGCCTATCTCCAATTGGTGATATTTCTAAGAGCAGAATTCTAAAAATCAATCAGCATATAGCTGATGATGGTATTGAGGTTGTAAAAGGAGGCTTGAAACTTGATGTGCCTGATATGTCATACATTTCAGCTCAGGCTCCAACTGCTGAATTAAAGCCAGGCCAGACTGATGAGCGTGACTTAATGCCTTATGTGATTTTAGATAGAATTCACGTTTTACATCAGGAAGAGCTATTCACTCCACAGAGAATTTTAGATACTTTAGCAGAAGAGTATCGGAATTTCTCACGTGATGATCTAAAGCTGTTTGTAACTCGTTACTTTACAAGACTTGCTGTAAATCAGTGGAAGAGAGAAAGGGGCGCTACCACTTTTCATATTGAGAAGACTGATTTAAACGCAAAATCAGGCTTTATTTTCCCATTACTAAATGATGGTTACAGATCATTGTTAGAAGATCTTAAATAACATTTAGTACTAAAAAGTCTTAGATGCGCCTAACTTAAAAGTTTTTTTACTTCAATCAGTTAGGCGTCTTGGAACTTAAGGTCAATTTCAAGAGAACTGAATATGTAATATTGTTTTGTTTTACAATATTAAATTGTTGTCAATTATGATTGTTGTCTGCAATATGCATCTTTCTAAAGCTTTTTGCTAATTGATTTCTTAAATAGTGAAAAGAGATTATTGATGTCCCATTTTTTTTTGTTCTGCCTCCAAAATTTTTCTCAATGAATAATCAATAAGGTTTAACCATTTTTTTTTATGTACTTAAAAGAAAGAGATAAAAAAGTTATAATAAAAGGTTACAAGAGTATATGTTAAAAGGTAACTAATGAACAAAAAACACCCAGCTCAAAGACTTGATGTGATCATAGAGCAAGGATCACTATCTCCATTAGCAGGATTGAAGAAATTCTGGCCATTTTTAAAACCATATATCTTTTTAACCATATTAGGTGTTTTGCTTACTATCCCCGTAGGTGGCTTAGATGCAGCTGTTGCATCGTTCTTAAAGCCATTTATGGATAACGTAATGGTGGATAAAAATACTGAATTTGCTTTAAAGGTTCCTTTTATTATTATTGGATTTACCTTAGTGCAAGGTATCTGTATTTATACCTCAAATATCGTTAATACCTATGTAGGTGCAAGAATTTCAACTGATTTGAAATTAGCTTTATATAAGAAGTTATTAGTTAGTGAATCTGCTTTCTTTGATAAGAATACCTCAGGTATTGTTCTTTTAAGATTCTGTAATGATGCAGATTCTGCTACTACAGGTCTTATTACTAACGTAAAACTCTTCTTATCGAAGTTCTGGTCCTCATTAGGGTTATTGGCGGTTTTGCTTTGGAACTCATGGCAATTGTCTTTCATTGCCTTAGGTGTACTGGTTTTATTGGTGATCCCAATGAAGATTGCCAGAAAAAAGGTTATGAAGATCATGTCTAAGAATGTTGAGGCTCAGACAAAGATCAACACTACCTATGTAGAAACCTATTCTGGTATCAAGATCATCAAATCCTTTAACCTTATCAAGACTATGTATGAGAAGTTTCATAGAGAAGTTGAGGATATCTTTAAATTCTCTATGAAGATGACAAGAGATACCAACTGGTTATCTCCTGCAATGCATTTAGTTACAGCTTGCGGTGTTGCAGGCGTGCTTTACTATGGTATGTATTTAATTACCACAGGTGTAATCACCTCAGGTACTTTCGTAGCATTCTTGGCTGCTCTAATCATGCTCTATACTCCAATTAAGAGTATTGGTAATAACTATGTAGGTTTACAGACAGCTTTATTAGCATTAGAGCGTATCTATGTTATCTTAGATACACCTTCATTTGAAGCAAATGATGGAGAGGGTAAAAAAGAACTTAAAGCTATATCAAAAGAGATTAAGTTTAACCATGTAAACTTCTCCTATGACGGTCAGAGAATGATCTTAAAGGATGTGAACTTATCAGTTCCGGTAGGTAAGAAAGTTGCTTTAGTAGGTAACTCTGGCGGTGGTAAGTCAACAGTATGCTCTTTGATCCCAAGATTATATGAATTAGATTCAGGCAACATCACAATTGACGGAACTGATATTACAGAATTTACCTTATCATCTTTAAGAGACAAGATCTCTATGGTGTTCCAGGACAACTTCCTCTTTGATGGTACAGTAAGACAAAACTTAATGTATGGTAAAGCTGATGCTACCGATGAGGAGATTAACCGTGCTATCAAGAGTGCATATCTTGATGAGTTTGTACAGAAATTGCCAAATGGCATTGATACTGTAATCGGTGAACGTGGTTTACTTTTATCTGGTGGTCAAAAGCAGCGTTTAGCTATTGCAAGAGCAATTTTAAAGAATGCGCCAATCGTAATCTTAGATGAGGCTACCTCTGCTCTTGATAATAAGTCAGAGAAAGTGGTTCAAAGAGCATTAGATAAGCTTATGGAAGGCAGAACTACCATAGTGATTGCTCACAGACTTTCAACTGTTATGGATGCTGATAAGATCTTGGTTATCAATGATGGTCAGGTGGTTGAAGAGGGTACTCACAATGATCTGTTAGAAAAGAATGGTTCTTATGCAGTACTTTATAGATCACAATTTTCTAAATCCCACCATGATAATCTCAATTCTGACGATGCAGAATCTGTTGATAAAGTTACAATTGATAAAAATAGTGGTAAAGATTAAGTCTAAAACTATATTACAGATATTTTTGAAAGGTTAAGAAAAAGAGTGGCATGATTTTAAATGCCTTGATTTAACAGATTTATATTTTCAACTTGAAACGCTCTTATAAGTATTAACTCTGTTTTTGTTTGTCTTTTGATTGCTTAATGAGTTTTTGCAAATTTATTACTAATAATTTAAATATCTTTACTGGATAAGTTAACTTATACCAAATTGAGAATGGCAAAGTTTTTTGTGTGTGAAGAATAGGTATTTATCAATACAATGAATAAAGATAGTTCTGATATGATTATAAGAAATGTTCTTGCTTTGTCAGGAAGTTTTGTTGTTTTTGCATCTCTATATCTAGCCTATTCATTATATTTTGGCTTTGCTCTTACAACAGTTAAGTTTTATTCTTTTAGACTTTACCTGTTTATCTTCATATTTGAGTACTTGTTCTCAACTGCATTTACTGGAGTGAACAGAAGTTTTATTTTTAGAGGTATTTTTAAAGAATCTGTTGCTGTATTGCAGTTAACATGTTTTTTAATTTCTCTTTTAATTTTAATACTTTTCTTACTACACAGTTTAGGTGATTCTAAACGTCTTGTTATTGGATATTTTGGCGTTATCTTTTTGGTATTGGAATTTAGTTCACGATTATTGATTAAATTCGTATTAGTAAGACTTTATAAAAACTCTAAGTTGTCTAACAAAATTCTCGTAATAACAGACAATGACTGTAGAAAGACTATCAAAGGTTTATTAACAAATTTTGATTGGAGACGTGAAATTTGTGGTATTTCAGTTCCTCAAACCTTTAAACAAAATAAAAAAATCTACGGTATAGATGTCGTTTGCTCATATCAAACTCTATTAGATTACATTACTCATAATAATGTTGATGAACTCTTTGTTACCGTCAATCTTGATGATAATGAAGAACTGAAGAATGTCCTATCTCAAGCCGAGGAAATGGGAATTAGAGTTAATATAAAGATTAATCTTGAAGCATTTGACTACTTACCTAAGTCTTTTATTATTGTAAGTAAATTTGGTAATCTGCACTGTATTTCTGTTAGTCGTATGTTTGTTTCAAATCAAAAAGCTATTGCAAAACGCTTACTAGATTACACTGGCGGTATTGTAGGATTCATCATCTTTTGCGTTGCATATTTAGTATTAGCTCCGATTATAAAACTTGACTCTAAAGGTCCAGTACTCTTCTCTCAGGACAGAGTAGGTAGAAATGGAAGGATCTTTAAATGTTATAAGTTCAGATCAATGAGAAGTGATGCTGAAGAAATAAAAAAATCATTGATGTCTCAAAATGAAATGAATGGTTTGATGTTCAAGATGGAAAATGATCCAAGAATCACAAAAGTTGGTCATTTTATTAGAAGAACATCACTTGATGAGCTACCTCAGTTTATAAATGTATTAAAAGGTGACATGAGTCTAGTTGGTACAAGACCACCTACCGTAGATGAATACAATAACTACGAACCTAAACACAAAGCTCGTGTTTCAATGACTCCAGGCCTTACAGGCTTATGGCAGGTAAGCGGTAGGAGTAACATCAAGAATTTTGATGACGTAGTGAAACTTGATATGGAATATATCAATAATTGGTCTGTGCTTTTAGATATTAAGATTATTCTGCTAACAATTAAGGTTGTGTTGTTTGGAAAAGGGGCTAGATAATATTATTTTACGGCGACAAAATGAAGCCGACCGTTATCACAAAAATAGTTAGTTAATCATATACTGTAGTTAACCTGCAGGATGTTCTTTATATATGGACCCACTTAAACTTGTAAGAGATTTTGATAACTTTTCATAACGTAGTAAATGCAGCTATATATCCGGTCTCTTGTTGAGTATGCCTACTCTGACCTCTATGGTGTTTGCGACTGTATTCCTTAATTAACTTCTCGGCATTTATTGCCTTTAACCGCGTCAGGTTTGGTACAGTCCGGTTTTACCTGTTATGCCAAATTTATCTTTCTCTGTGCATTTCCCTGGTGGGAACTTTTTTGCTATTTTTCCTAAGAGTTCTTATAACAAATCTTTTTAAGCAAGCTGAAGTTTAGCAGATGTATCTGATATCTCATTTGCTTTGTTTTCAAATGTTTTCCTTTGAGTTAGCATTGCCCATAATATTCTAATTATCTTATTGGCTACAGCAATCATGATCTTCTTTGCTGGTTTGCCATTTAGTTTTAGCCTCAGAGCAAATCTGTCAAGGTGTGTATCCTTTCCCTGTTCAAGATGCCTTGATGCATTCTGTATAACCGTACAGGCACATTGTGCTAAGAGCGCTCTGAGATACCTGTTTCCTGTCTTGGTTATGCCACCTAAGGTAGAACGACCTCCTGTAGAATGCTGACTTGGAACAACACCGTTCCATGCAGCCATTTCACGACCATTTCTAAACTGCGATGCATCACCAACCTCAGCTACAATGGCACTGGCTGTAAGAGGACCTACTCCAGGGCAGGTTAAAGCTATCTTAACAAGCTCATTATCTTTATTAAGAGATTCAATCTTCTCTGACAGTTTTTTTTCTCTTTATTCCGACCTGTTACTATCAATGCGCTAATGTGGCTAATGATACTTGCTCTGCTTATCTTTTCTGCAACAGAATACCTGATGCGTAAAAAGATGGCTGAGAACAAACTTTCAATTCCATCTCCTGACCATAGGACTGAACTTACAAGACCTAGTATGATGAGAGTTTACCAGTACCTTAGTAGCTCTAGCATTTGTCTGACATACATACATGGTAGTGAGTTTGTAAAATTTACGGGAGTGCCCAAAGATATGCAGAAGATTTTGCTGTCTATGGGTGAGGAATGGTGCTGGTATTATGTAAGTTCGACTTACAAAGCTTTTATCTGCACTGAGGTTTAAAATTTATGGCAGTAAAGATCAGGGAGAAATAATCCTAAAATTTACTGCGTAATGTCAGAACTATGGTACGATAATCAAGTTTTGTAATTCTTCAAAAAGCATATCTTTTCATTTAATGGAAATTATAATAATGTATAGTATAAATGATATTAAATTAGGCGGGGGGGGGTAAAAAGAACTTCTATAGAGCTGACATTGACGGCCTTAGAGCGATTGCCTGCATCAGTGTAGTTCTATTCCATGCCTTTCCCGAATTACTAAATGGCGGTTTCATTGGTGTTGATATTTTTTTTGTAATTTCAGGATATCTTATCTCCTCAATTCTTTACAGAAATCTCTTTAATCCAGATTCACCCGGTAGAGTGAATATCATTGATTTCTATATAAGACGTGTAAGACGAATTTTTCCAGCACTGATTGCGGTAATTTTAACAACACTAATCTTAGGATGGTTTGTTCTCTTGCCAGACGAATATAAATTTCTTGGCAAACATGTAGCTGGCGGTTCTGTTTACATAAATAACATTATGCTGTACAGAGAGAGTGGGGAATATTTTAATGTTGCTTCCAATGCCAAGCCTCTGCTTCATCTATGGTCACTTGGTGTTGAGGAACAGTTTTACCTCGTTTTTCCTGTTTTTCTGTATGTTATCTACAGACTGAATTTAAACTTTGTTCTAAGTCTCACTGTCTTTACTGTAATTTCATTCTATCTAAATCTCAACGGCATATATAATAATCACCAGTCTGCTTCATTCTATTTGCCTTGGTGCAGATTCTGGGAGCTAAGTTCTGGTGCAATCTTAGCCTATCTTGTAGATTTCTATAAAGACTTGTGGAGTGACATTTTACCCAAGATTAAACATTTTATTTATGCTGTAATCTTCAGAAACAGTAAAAAAATCGATACCCAGAGTACCCTGTTTGAAAATCTTATATCATTTACCGGTTTTTTCTTAATTATTCTAGGACTTACTTTAATTAAGAATGGTCAGAATTTTCCAGGATCTCTTGCTCTTATTCCAGTATCAGGAGCAATCTTAATTATTGGCGCAGGCAAAAAAGCTTATATTAATAGAAAAGTTCTGTCTCATCCTGTAATGATATTTCTGGGACTAATAAGCTATCCTCTTTATCTGTGGCACTGGCCACTGCTTTCAATGGCATATATCTGTGTAGGTCAACAACCAGAAGCATGGATAAAAATCAGTGCAGTGTTAACAGCGGTTTTTCTGTCCGTCTTAACTTACTTTTATATTGAACCACCATTAAGATATGGAAAATATCCTAAAGTTAAGGCTACAGTTCTTATTTTTACATTATTCTTGACTGGAGGAATAGGTCTTACCGTTTTTTTTACAGACGGTCTAAAATATACCCTTAATTCAAAAGAAAGTGAGTTAATTTATAAAACAATGAAATATAAAATGCGTGACAGTTGGAATATATATGACCAATATGTAGACAACTGTAAAGAGACATTGTCTGGTTGGCCTAACAACACCTGTGGTTTTCAAAGTAAAGCAGGAATGAATGATGTTGCTTTAATTGGAAGTTCACATGCAGGACATCTTTTTTATGGTTTACAGGATTTGGCAAAGAGGAAGAATCATTCAATTGCACTGCTAAGTGAAGTAAATCAAAGTTGCTTTTATGATTTGTATACCCCAGGTTCTTTTAGTTCCTATTACAAAGGGATTTCAGAAGCTTATTCATACGTTAAGAAACAAGACAATATTAAAGTTGTGCTACTGGCGGATGTGGTTACAGAGTCAGTTGATTTTTACAAGCTTGTTAACCATCCAGAAATAAAAGATCCTGCATCAATTTATGAAATTGCTGTAAAAAAATCTCTTGACCTTTTAAAAGATAAAAAAGTAATTATAATCCTAGATTTATACAGGTTGCCTTTTGAAGTTTCATCTTGTTATGAAAGACGCATATCATTTAAAATGCAGAATAAAAACTGCAAATTCTCACCGAAGAGTTCTCCTATTTATAAAAACAGAGAGTTAATTAACAATGCTATAAAAAATGTTGCAAAAAATTACAGCAATGTTAAATTATTTGATTTATCTAAGGTGTTTTGCAATCATAAAGAATGTACTGCCAAAATTGGTGACAATATTTTGTTTTTCGACAATCATCATTTAAATATTGAAGGCTCAAAATATGTATCTACTTTTATTTTTAATATGATTGAGAAAACTTTTGATGAAATAAAGCGTTCACGATAAGCTTTACAAATTAATTTTTTTTTGAAAGATTATGGTGTATTACAGAAAAGTGAGTGATTTGGTAGAAGTCAAGAAAATTATAAGGACTCAGTATGTAATGTTTTTACAACTTAAACATTACATGAGTTCTGGATAAATAATGGTTCTGTCCTTAAATTTGTGGGGGCTTGGACTCAGTCCATCTTCCAAAGCTCTCCACCATTGTCATGAGGAATAAATATGCAGGCAGACAATAACTCTTCCATCTTATAATGGATCATTGCTATTTTTTCGATAGATAACGGATATTTTGCTAATCCCACAATTTTCTGTACTGACCCAAAATTTATTCTTAAGAACACTCAAAATCTCCACAATTTTAAAATGTTCGTAACAGTCAATTAACTTATATTTAACTAAATATTATGATTCTCATTTCTTTGTACAAAACTTGCATTATTAAGATCTATAAAATTCTTACCCCGTTGATAAAAAAAGTGTCAGCTGTGCAAAAAATAATGCTAGAAAAATATCCCTATGCATTAGTAATTATTGTTCCGCTATTACTAACTGCAATTTTTACACAGATGTGGGGATTAAAAAAATCTATTTTAACATTTGTATTAAGCTGCTATTTACTTACAGGTTTAATAACTATCTGTAAAAATAAATTATATGGGGGGGGGTATATAGTATGTATATCTGTGTTTTGTAATATACCAAGTTTATTTATTCAAAAACTACATCAAAACATTGGAGGACTACCAAAGTATTATGAATTCTTACAACAATGGAATTATATATTTGGGTTAATTTTTTTTGCTTTCGCCTGTACTCTTGTCATTAATTTTATAAGTAAATTTCTTAGTAATCACATTATTGTCAAATATTCTCTTCGAATTTTAGCTTCTTTTATACTTTTACTACCTGGATTTTATTCTGTCTGTTATCTAATAAATTGGGCAATGGGTAACCCTTTGCTTGAATTTAATGCAGTTTTAGCTTTTTATCAGACAAATTTTTCAGAAGGATATTCTTATTTAAAAGATATGATTCATATAAAGAGGGCTATGGCTGTATCTTTTATTCTCATTTTTACATATCTTATTGCTTATAAAACAGTTTCATCTTCTTTTATAAGATTAAATCGATATTCCTGCTGCTTGTTTATAGTGTGCTTTTTTGTAAGTTATAATGGACACAACAAATTTTGGTATAACATTTTAACTGCACCATTTGAGGATGCAGATGCTGTATTGCAATCCTATTCTGATTATTCAAAACTTACAGAGCAAAGATCTTATAATACCCAAAACTTTAAAAATTACAGCAAATCAGCTTTTGACGGAACATACGTTATTGTCATTGGAGAATCTGAAAGTAGGGTAAATATGAACTGCTATGGCTACAAAGAAAAAAATACCCCTTTTCAAACTAAACTTAAGATGAATAAAAACAGCATTTTCTTTAATAATGCTTTTTCAAATCATACTCATACTGTACAAGTACTAAGTTATGCGCTTACATCTAAAAATCAATATGAAAATCAATCTATTCATACTAAAGATGTTGTTTCTCTTATTGAAGTTGCAAAAAATAGTCTTGGTTACCACACAGTCTGGATTTCCAATCAAAGCAAAATAGGTTTCTATGAAAATCCTATTTCGGTTATAGCTGAAAGTGCTGATGAAAAATACTGGGCAAGCAATTTTGGATCATTGTCTTATTCAGATAAAAAGTATGATGAAAACCTGATCCCTTATTTTGATAACTTAAATTTGTCTAAGAATAAAAATCTAATATTCGTTCATCTTATGGGAAGCCATGCCTCATATACAGACAGATATCCTGCTTCTTATGAAATTTTCAATTCTGATTCAAATACTGTTAACTCATACAATAATTCCATTTTTTATAATGACCATGTGCTAGAGCTTATTTTACAGAGAGCCAAAAAATTACCAAATTTTAATGGAATGCTTTATTTATCAGATCACGGAGATGATGCAGCAAAAGGTCTTTATCATAATTCAGCTCAGTTTACATATCCAATGGTAGAAATACCATTATGGCTCTATTTTTCTGATAGTTATATCTCAGAGCACTTTCAAATAGTTAATACCTTGAAAGAACATATTGATACTCCTTATACGAATGATTTACTTTTCGAAACAGTTTTAGGAATTATTGGTGGAGCAAATTCTGAGTTTTACAATAAAAGTAACGATTTATCATCTGCTGCTTATAAACATAGTTTTAATGACATCAAAACTTTGCATGGAGCTAAAAAACTAAAAATGATCCTTTTTTAGATGATCATTCAAAAAGTGCAGTTCCTCATATGTAGCATTTAATGAATATTAATGGACAAACAGCTTAATATAAAAGTGAATTCAAAATAACGAATTATATAAAAATGCTTCAGTCCTAAAAATATCAGAAATTAGTAAAAACTTATAATTTGACATTTAGAAGGATACGATCCGTTTATGTCAAAAGTAAGATATCTTTTTTGTGCTTATTTTTGTATTGGTTTATAAAATATCAACATACGCAAACTATGGTAAAATAATTAAGGTTTGTAATTCTTCAAAAAGCATATCTTTTCATTTAAAGGAAATTAGAACAATGTATAGTATAAATAATATTATCGGGGCATAATCTTATTTTAACCCTACAAACTGTAAGGTGTATTGCTTTTTTGGAAATATTTATGGTACATACTCACGTCTTAAATGATGTATTACATGGACTTGGTGGTAGTGGTGTATCAATCTTTTTTATTTTGTCTGGTTTCTTGATGGTCTATAACTATTTCAACCAAAATAAAATCAAGAAAATTTCTTTTATATCTAGCTTATTCTTTTCGTACTCCAAAATTAAGAAACTTTATATACTGCACATTCTATGCACTATTGCTGTTATGATAGTAGGTTTTGAATCAAAAGATTTTATTTATACGTCTTTTAGATTTATATTGAATTGTCTGTTAATACAAGGATATTTTCCTATTCAGGACCCATCAATCAATGGAGTATCATGGTTTCTGTGTCCTCTGATTTTGGGATACATGGTTTTTCCATTTTTTCTGAAAAGAATGGAAAATTGTTATTCAAGTGAAAAAGCAATTTTCTCCATTATACTATCGATTGTTATTTTAATTTTGGTGTGACTATCTTGTAGCAATTATATCTTACAATCAAAACCAGTTAATCAGGAAACCAATTGGGTAGAGAATATTACTGAATGGGCTTTGTATTATCACCCAATTATTAGGGTATTTGATATTATAATTGGATTTAACTTGGGCTACCTTTTTATAACTTTAAAAAAAATACCTTCAAGATGCAAAATTACTTGTCTTGAAGGTTTAGCTTTTCTTCTGGTGATAACAGGTTGTGCATTAAATGCAATATTTAACAAAAATCTTAACTTAGGATTCACACATCCTGAAATATGGTGGACACTAGATCTTGTATTTCTTCCTGGAAGTATGCTCTTGGTTTATAGTTTTGCTTTTCAAAATGGTGTTTTATCATATATACTGACTAACAGATTTACACTTTTTATTGCAAGTATTTCTGCTGAAGCCTATCTTATACATGCAGTTGTAATTCATTACATAAACAGTATTTTTTATCATATACCGTTTATAGAAAATCCTGAAATTTTTTACAATACTTATGGAAAATATGTAAGCCTTACTTTAGGCTTTTTATTAACTATATTTGCTTCTCTTGTATATCATAACCTATATTGTCGATATAAGTGGAATTTTACATTTATGAAACATCACAGAAAAGTATACAATTGGACAGAACGAAGTAAATAAAAAAATAGCCATGAACTTAATTTATTATGTTATTGGTTTTGAATCGATTACACATAAGTTGGATTGTATTTTGGTAATTGGTATGGTTAGGTGTAGTATTTTATGTATTTTAGTAAACAAAGTATTCTGCGTAGCTTTTATTTATCAGTAACTTTGATCGTTATATTTTCGCTTTTTTATAAATGTAAATATGGCTATGCGACATTAGATGAGGCTTTCTACCCAACTATCGCTAAACGATTCTTACAAGGAGACAGAATTTTATTTGATGAGTGGAATAATACTCAACTGTCTGCTTTGGTAATCATGCCTTTTCTTAAGATTTACTCTTTATTTCACCATGATTACTCTGGAGTATATCTATATTTTAGGTATGCTTATACTGTTATAAAAATCTTAATTACATTTCTGCTTTTTTTTAATCTTCGACGTTTTGGAGAGTTTAAGGCATATGTTGTATCTTTGATTTTTTTAATTTATTGCTGTTATGGTTTAATGGTAATTTCTTACAACTCCATAGCCATATTTTGTATCCTTCTCTGGATAATCTGCTTATTTTGTGCTCCAAAATCAAAATATAGATTTATTAGATATATTATTGGTGGAGTTTGTCTTTCAGCAGCATGTTTAGGAATACCATATCTAGCAGGATTATTCTTACTGTATTGCTTAGGTGTTATAGTAGTATCAAACAAGAATCTAGCATTACCCCATGAAGTGAAATTATTTTATTCCTATAAAGCTTTACTTGGGGTAACGGTTGGAATTTTCATTTCCCTTACTTTTTTTATAATTTTTGTATTCAGTCATATTTCATTATCTCAACTAATAAATACATTACCTCATATACTTATGGGAGATCCTGATCATCCTGTAAATACATTATACAAGTATACGATTGGATATTTTTCAGCAATTCTGCTGGGTCATGGTGGCATGGTCATGTTTGACAGTGAGTCTACACAGATTTACGTAAAGCTCACAAGCATTTTAATATATACAGTTTACTTTTTACTATTCATAACATATTTTTTTATTCGAAGAAAAACATCGGACGTAAAAAAAATCTCCAGCCTATTTACAATAACTTCAATCGGTTTCGGTATTGTTTTAATTATTTTTTACATTAAGTTTTTTGTCGCAGACGTACATCTTAACAATCTTATTTTTGTACCAAATGTTATAGCACTAACTGTTGTATTTTATAAATACTTTGATGTCAGAATACAGAGGATGTTTTTTATTTATTATATTCCAGGAATGATACTGACATACTTTGAATACATAGCCTCAAATACTGGATTTTCTGGCATATCAGGTTTTTCTTGTCTTGCATCAATAGGCAGTTTGTTAATAATTCTGTTTTCTTATGATTCTATAAAAAATGACTTTAAATATTTTAAGTATATAATTACTATCTTTTACGTTATATTGATTGCTTCTACTTTTTATTACAGAATGATTATTGTGTTTTGGGAAGGCGTAGGATTAAATCAATTTACAAAACAGATAGATAAAGGAGTTGCAAAAGGTCTTTTAGTTACTGAAAACAGATTAAAAAAATATAATGAGATGTTTGACGATGTAAATAACATTAAAAATGATCCTGAGTCAGCAAATGCATTAATTATTGATGACAAAGTGTTATGGATGGAATTACCTCTGAGGTGTGCCAGTTATTCGCCTTTAAACTACTCTATTTCAAAAAGTAGAGATATTTTATACAACTACTACAAAATTCATAAAGAAAAAATTCCTGATATTATTTACGTCGGTTTTAGTAACATCAATAATCAGCAGATGGCAAAAGAATTATCTATATTTTTCAATTTTGACTTAAAAAAAGGGAGAGCAGGCTGGATCCTTAAGCCTAAAAGATAGTTATGGACGTATTATACATAGTAATGCCAGCTTTTAACGAAGAAGCTAATATTGAAAAGACTGTTAGAGAATGGTATGCCGTTCTTTCTGAAAAGTCAGAAGATTCACGACTGGTTGTTGCTGACTCTGGCTGTACTGATAAAACTCATGATATTCTTCTTGCCATGAAAAATTCAGATTATCCAAAATTAGAGATCCTTGATACTGATAATTGTTTTCATGGTCCAAAACTGATAGCCCTTTATAAATTTGCCATTTCAAATCATGCTGATTATATTTTTCAGACTGACTCTGATGGTCAGACAAATCCAAAAGAATTTGAATCCTTTTGGTCACTGAGAAATGTTTATAAGGGGGGGGTATTTGGAAACCGTACAGAACGAGGAGATGGAAAAGATAGAGCGTTTGTAGAAAAAGTGGTATGTTTCCTGTTAAAGCTTTTTTTCAATGTTCAAGTACCTGATGCAAATGCACCTTTTAGGTTAATGAACACAAAAGCTGTTATCAAATATATTGATAAAATGCAGAGTGACTACAACCTGCCTAACATCATGCTGACAACATACTTTGCCTTTTATAAAGAAGAGATCATCTTTAAACCAATTTCTTTTAAACCAAGAACTGCAGGTAAAAACTCAATCAATATCATAAAGATTGTTAAAATAGGACTAAAGGCATTAGGTGATTTTTATAGATTCAGAAAAGGAATGATATAAAAAGAACATGGAACTTTTAGCTTTGTGGAATAAGTATAAGGATATCTTTCCATACGCTTTTTTCGGTGTATGCACTACAGCTGTCAATGTAGTTTCATATTGGTTGTTTGCAGATATTCTGAAATTCTCTGTAATGCAGTCAACCGTTATTGCATGGACTCTTGCAGTTCTTTTTGCTTATGTTACTAATCGAAAATGGGTTTTTAAGAGTAATATCAGGAGACTTGTTCTTGTATTAAGAGAAATTGTACTCTTTTTTATATGCAGAATTTCTACAGGAGGGATAGATTTTTTCTGCATGTGGCTTTTTGTGGAAAAATTAAATCTTAATGGTGTTGTGATAAAGTTTTTAACAGATCTGCTGGTCATAGTTCTAAATTATCTGGCAAGCAAGTTTGTAATTTTTAAATCAAAATCTCTTTCTTATCATAAAAATTGCTAATAATGATAACAGCTGCTTATTGATAAATAATCGAGTTTACGATTTAGATTACATTGTTTTATTTTTTTTGATGTTGATGACTGTTGTCTGGTTGTAATAGTTTTTTTTATGAGTGTTATATGTACGATTACTGTGTTGTTGGGTCTGGTCTGTTTGGTGCTGTTTTTTCTCATGAAGCAATCAAACATGGTAAATCAGTCTTAGTCATTGAAAAAAGAAACCATATTGGAGGAAACATTTATACAGAAGATGTAAACGGAATAAATGTTCACAGATATGGAGCTCATATTTTTCATACAAACAATAAATTTGTATGGGATTATGTTAACCAGTTTGCTGTTTTTAACCGTTTTACTAATTCACCTCTGGCAAATTACAAAGGGCAGATTTTTTCACTTCCTTTCAATATGTTGACATTTAACCAAATGTGGGGAGTAAAAACTCCTAAAGAAGCTTTTGACATAATTTCAAAACAGCGCCTGACTGTTAATGGTACTCCAAAAAACCTTGAAGAACAGGCAATCTCACTTGTTGGTAGTGATATATATACAAAACTGATAAAATGTTATACAGAAAAGCAGTGGGGCAGAGACTGTAAAGAGCTTCCTAGTTTCATTATCAAGAGACTCCCTGTTCGTTTTACATACGATAACAACTATTTTGATGCACTTTATCAAGGGATACCCGTAGGCGGTTATACAAAAATCATTAAATCTCTTCTTAAAGGCACAGATATCTTGCTTGAAACTGATTATTTGAAGAATAAAGCTGAATATGCAAAATTGGCAAAAAAAATTATTTTTACAGGTCCTATAGATTCGTTCTTCGATTATAGCTTGGGGACTCTTGAATACCGAACCGTTAAATTTAAAACAGAAATTCTTGGTATTAGTAATTATCAGGGTAATGCAGTTGTGAATTACACTGATAGCGAAACCCCATTTACAAGAATAATTGAGCACAAGTGGTTTCAGTTTGGTAAAGATGAATCTGGTAAAGAAGTTGCTAATACAGTAATAAGTAAGGAATACCCATCCGAATGGGTAAAAGGGGATGAGCCATATTATCCTGTAAACGATCAAAAAAATCTAGATTTATATAATCAGTATAAACAACTTTCAAACAAAGAAAAAAATATTATATTTGGAGGTCGTTTAGGAGAATACAGGTATTACGATATGGATAAAACAATCGAATCTGCTCTTGAGTTATCAAAAAATGAATTTAATTTGTAAATTTTTATTCGCAAATAATAAATTTGTTTTCGGTTGGTAAGAATATAATCTCTTCCCAAAAAAATATTTTAAGTAACAAAACACTTGAGGTATGTTCCTCTATGCGTGACAGCTCATTTGAATTTTTACGTCTACTTGCTATGTTCTTCATTATTTTGGGACATTGTATGCTATCTACAGCAGTGAATGATCAGGATATAATGAGTACTCTTGACTTAAGTGGAATGGGAGTAATGGCATTAACCGCTTGTGCAGTAAACTGTTTTTTTTTAATTTCAGGATATTTCTTTAAAAGCTCTTCTCTGAATCTGAATAGAGTTCTTATAATCTGGTTCAAAACAGTATTTTATTCAGTTTTTTTATATCTTATAGTTTCATTATTATTTTTTAATTTCAGCTGTAAAGAACTTTTATCATATTGTTTTCCAGTATTTACCAAAAAATACTGGTTTATTCAGACCTACATTGCACTTGCATTAACAATGCCTTTTATTCTGTCAGGTATTGAAAAGTTAAGTAACGGTAAACTTACTTTTTTAGTTATTGTTTTGGTCATGTTCTTTTCGTGTCATGAGACATTTATGAAAGTTAAATTCACTCTTGATCAGACTCAGGGTTATGGATTTATGAGTGGAATGATGTACTACATAATTGGTTTCTGGATACGAAAAAACAGTTCACTATTTTGTGCAATTCCCAAGACAGGTTACATTGGACTGTATTTAACAGTAAGTTTGCTAATATTTTTATCAGGTTATTTAATAGTCAGATTTAACATCGCAGGAGGAGTTGTTTCGAGAGCAAACTTCTATGCCTACAATTCGATTACAGTTCTAGTTCAAAGTATCAGTTTATTTTGTTTTTTTGTAAAAATTTCCAGACTCAACCTAAAGTACAGATCAATCAATTATCTTTCTAAAAATGTATTGGCAGGATATCTTATTTCATCTCACCCTATGCTATTATTTTCTATATGGAAAATAAACTGTTTATATCATATTGCAACTGATATATCTGTTGCTGCTTTTATAATTTTAACATTAATACTAACTTTATGCGTCTTAGTGTTATGCATTTTGGCTGATAAGGTTTTAGACAAGATAATTAAGCTCTTCCATGTTAATTTAGTCATGCAACAAATTGATAACACGGTTAATTCATTCTTAAAGGTTAAGTAAGATAACCAATAATTATGACAATCATAATTATTATAACTGAATGCTCAATTTTATCAGGTAAAGGCAACTAACATGAAAATCGCACATCTTTTTACTGGAGGAAATATTGGAGGAATAGAATGTATGTGTCGTGAATACACAAAAATATCGATTCATGAACACTATATTCTAGTTTTATGGGGAGATGGACCTGTTCTCAAGGAAATTAGGGAGAACGGTATTAAAGTTGTATATCTTAACCTTAAGCATACAGACCTAATATCAGGGTACTTAAAAATTAAAAAATTCTGTTCAGATAATAAAATTGATGTTCTGATTGCTGAACATGAAGCAATTCTAAGCCATGTTTTTTTATGGATGTTCAAAAAAAATAACTTAAAAAAAGTCGTGTATGCTCACTGCAATGCATCATTTATGTGTCGCAGTCAAGAAAAAAAAGGCCTTTTTATAAGAAAATTGATCCTTTCATTATCAATGAAATCTGCAGATCTGGTTGTAGCAATTTCTAATAATGTAAAATTAAGCCTCATTCAGCAATTTTCTGTGCCTGATAGAAAAATCACTGTCTTGTACAATGGAGTTGCTCTGCCTAACAACTTATTAAGTTCCAGGAAAAAGGATTTACATAAAATTATTTATGTAGGCAGACTTATAGAAGATAAGGGAGTACAGAAAATTATCGATGCTGTAAAAATGCTAGGTCCACTCTACCACCTGGATATCATAGGAGATGGTCCATACCGAAGTACTCTGGAAAATCAATGCAAAGATTGTGAGAGTATGTTTTCCTTTCATGGATTTCAGTCAGACGTCTACAGCTATCTTTCCAACACATCTGTTTTTGTTCATGTTCCAGATTGCGAGGAAGGATTTGGCTTAACCGTAGTTGAAGCAATGGCCTCTGGTAATATATGTATAGTTGCAGAAAAAGGTGCACTACCTGAAATTATTCAGGACAACTATAATGGATTTGTACTCAAGCAGAGTGACTCAAAATCAATTGCTCAAAAGCTTGATTTTATTGCGAACAGCAGCTCTGATGAATTTTTAGATAAAATTCGCAATAATGGAATAAACACAGCTCATAATCTGTCAATAAATAAGTATGCTGACAATTTAGACAAATTATTATCCTGTCTATAGTACAAAATTTAAGTAGGAAAAGAGCAAGGTATCAGCTTTAATGAAATCAATGGAGTCTTTGGTAAGTAGGATTCAGGAATGAGTCTTAAAGATAAGTTCTCGGTTGTACTTGAGACAGCATCCATGAATGACGAGCAGGTAGGAGAGTATTGCAGAAAGCATGGCATTTACAAGAGCGATCTTGAGAGATGGAAAGCTGAATGCAGACAAGCCTTAGAAGAGCCAGTAAGCAAAGCTGATTTAAAGTAGCAGAAAACAGAGATAAAAGAGCTGAGACAGAAGGTAAGCAGACTTGAGAAAGACTGTCAGAGTAAAGACCGCCAGATAGATAAGAAAGACAAGGCATTGGCGACTTATATAGCCCAAGTTATCACGATGAAAAATTTTCAAAAGCTCTTCACGGACAGCTACGAGGAAGACTAAACTGTGGTAATGAGCATCGCTATTAACAGAAAATTTATGGTATATACTGAAACACAAATTTCTTACAGTATGACCTTAAAGGAAGAGGGGCATATTACAGACAGCGTAAGATTGTAGTCAAAGACATTGAAAAGGCAAGACTTGAAGCTATGTATGTCACAGTAGATAAAAAAGTACATAGAACTTTAATCAGAAAACACAATTTTAAAGATTTCTCCATAATTTTAAATTAAAGATAATTCAGACTAATAAGTAGGTCTTATTAAAAATATGAAAAACTTCCCCTGTAAAATCTGTTTTTTTGGTCACAAAAGAATTCCTTCAAGAGAAGGTGGTGTTGAGGTTGTTGTCGAAGAATTGTCAGTAAGACTTGTAAAACAAGGGTATGATGTAACCTGTTTTAATCGTAGAGGACATCATGTGAGTGGAGCTGAATTTGACGGAAAGATAGAAAAAAATTTCAAAGGCATTCATATCAGAACAGTCCCATCGATTGACAAAAAAGGACTCTCTGCAATTACATCAGCTTTTTTCTCAACTCTAATGGCTTGTTTTGGTAATTACAGAATTGTTCATATTCATGCTGAAGGTTCAGCTCTTTTTTGTTTTTTTCTGAAATTATTCAGAAAAAAAATTATTGTGACCTGTCATGGATTAGATCATCAGAGAAATGGAAAGTGGGGCAGATTTGCCAGAAAATGTATTCTTCTGGGTGAAAAACAGGCTGTTAAACATGCAGATAAAATCATTGTATTAAGCCACAATATTCAAAACTATTTTAAGACTGTTTACGGAAGAAATACTGTTTTCATACCAAACGGCGTCAACAAGCCTGTATTGATAAAACCAAAACTTATTGAGCAATTATACGGGCTTAAAAGGAATTCATATTTTCTTTTTTTAGGAAGGATTGTACCTGAGAAGGGAATTGAATATCTTATAGATGCATTTATGGACATCAATACTGATAAAACTCTTGTTATTGCAGGAGGAAACAGTGATTCTCAAAATTTTTTCAATCAAATAAAACATAAAGCACATTCTGATAAAAGAATTATATTTACAGGGTTTATTCAGGGGGAGATTTTAGAAGAACTCTATAGTAACGCTTATGTTTATGTGTTACCGTCAGATCTTGAAGGTATGCCTCTAAGTTTATTAGAAGCAATGAGTTATGGTAATTGCTGCATCATATCGGATATACCTGAATCTACTGAGGTTGTCGAAAACCATGCCTTAATCTTCAGAAAATCGGATACAAATGACTTGAGAAAGAAACTTGAATATACATTATCACATGAAGAAGAGGTTAATAAATTTAAAAATGAAGCATCTGAGTTTATCTGCAGTAAATATAATTGGGATCACGTTGTAGAAAGAACAATACAACTATATCAGGAAAAATGACATGAAAGTCTTAATGATTAACAAATTTCTCTTCAAAAATGGTGGCAGTGAATCTTATGTTTTCAGATTAGGAAATTATCTTAAAAAACAAGGACACAGTGTTCAGTATTTTGGCATGGATCATACAGACAGATGTGTGGGTAACAGGGTAAATGCCTACACTCAATATATGGATTTTCATAAAAATAGGGGAATATTTTCAAAATTTTTCTATGCGATAAAAACAATTTACAGCACTGAAGCAAGACGTCAAATCAGAAAAGTCCTTGAAGATTTTCAACCTGATGTCTGTCATTTGAATAATTTTAATTATCAGCTAACACCTTCTATTATTCTTGAAATTATAAAATGGAAAAGAAAAACTGGTAGGAACTGCAGGATTATTTATACCGCACATGATTATCAGCTTCTGTGTCCTAATCACATGATGAATGATCCTAAAACTCATCTAAACTGCAAAAAATGCCTTAGCAAATCATATTTTCACTGCGTAAAAGGTAAATGCATACATGGGTCAATGCTTAAAAGTTGTATAGGTGCATTAGAAGCATATCTTTGGAGATCATTGAATGTATATAATCATATTGATAGGATCATCTGCTGTTCAGACTTTTTAAAGAAAAATATGGATCGGGATCCTCTGTTTGCATCAAAAACCGTAACAATTCATAATTTTGTAGATCAAGTTCCAGATATAAATTCTGAAAAAAAAGACTATGTTCTGTATTTTGGAAGATTTTCTGAAGAAAAAGGTGTCAATACTCTTATTGAAGCTTGCAGAGAGTTACCTGATATTAATTTTATTTTTGCAGGAAGCGGTCCTCTTGAAGAAAAGGTGAATTCTGTACATAACATTGATAACAGAGGTTTTCAGTCAGGTGATAATTTAAAATCTCTAATCAGTGAAGCACGATTTTCAATCTGTCCGTCAGAATGGTATGAAAATTGTCCTTTTTCTGTTATTGAATCTCAGATGTATGAAACTCCAGTTTTAGGTGCTGATATTGGTGGAATTCCAGAACTGATTAAAGATGGTTTCTCTGGTTTACTTTTCAGAAGTGGAGATAAGGCAGATCTGAAGAATAAAATAAATCTCTTGTGGAACGACAAAACCAAATGTAATGAGTTATCTGAAAATTGTAAAAAATTGACATTTGAGTCAATAGACTCATATTACCAAAAGTTAATAAAAATATATAAAGGTGATATGATAGTCTAAAAGATACAAAAAGTTTTTATTAGCATGCACATTTTTGTACGGATAAAAAATAATTAAAGTTCCTCTAAAGAAATTCTTGCAAAACCGGTAATCGAATATAAAGGTCCTTTTATGAAAGCAGCTAAAAAATTGAACGGTACCGTAATTGTTACTTACAGATGTAATGCGCGCTGTTCAATGTGTAACAGATACAAAGCCCCATCTAGAGCTGATGAGGAAATTGGTATAGAGACCATAAAAAGACTTCCTGAGATGTATTTTACCAATATCACAGGTGGTGAACCATTTATCAGAAAAGACCTTAAAGATATAGTAAGAGAACTATATAAAAAATCAGATCGTATTGTAATTTCAACAAACGGCTTTTTTACAGATAGAATTATTGATCTCTGCAGTGAATTTCCAAACATTGGGATCAGGATATCTATAGAAGGTCTTGAGAAAACAAATGATATGATCAGAGGTCTTCCGGATGGTTTTAAAAAAGGATACGAAACCTTAAAAAAATTAAAACAGATGGGATTAAAAGATATAGGTTTTGGTATGACTGTTCAGGATCTTAATGCAGATGATCTGGTGCCCTTATATAATATCAGTAATGAACTTGGAATGGAATTTGCCACAGCATCACTTCATAACAGTTTTTATTTTGTTGAATCAAAAAATATTATTCATAACAGACCTTTTGTAGCAAAAAATTTTGAAAATCTGATTAATCTTCTGTTAAAAAGTAATAGCCCTAAAAAGTGGTTTAGGGCATATTTTAACCATGGTCTGATTAACTACATATATGGACAGAAAAGACTATTACCATGCGATATGAGTTTTGACACTTTTTTTATCGATCCTTACAGTAATGTAATGCCTTGTAACGGTACTAAAGATAAAGAAGTAATGGGTAATCTTAACAGACAGACATGGGATGAATTGTGGAACAGCGCTGAAGCTGAAATTGTTAGACAAAAAGTAAGGAGCTGCAAGCGTAACTGTTGGATGATAGGCAGTGTAAGTCCTGCTATGCATAAATACATTTGGAAACCTGCATTCTGGGTTCTTGTTCACAAGTTAAAGTCTTTTTTTACTAAGCAGCCTTACAGTATGTATGAGCTAAAAGTCTGCAGAGATTTTGAATCTGGAAAGATAACAAAAGAAAATCTTGATAAATGTTCAACATGTGAAATTTCTTGTATTGTTAATGATGGATTAAGTAAATCAAGTAAAGAACAGCTAAAATTCAAGTCAGGTGAACAGATTGTTGATGATGATATTTCTGAGCAGATGAAAAATCATAACAATCAGTAAGGTAAAAAGAAAATTGTTATTAAGCCTATATCTTTTCTCAAATATTTAAATCTCAATCGTTAATTTATCTTTTTATAAAAAAACATTTGCAATATTTTTAATCGACTGAACTTAAAAAAATAATTTAATGAATTCAAATAATAAAAAACTGGCACTAAACATATTTCTGATGTTTTGGGTTTATTTTTTGCCTAAATCATTAGGTTTTCTATTGCTTCCTGTGTATACATCCTATCTTTCAACAGAAGAGTATGGTATTGTTGATGTTATATTAACTACATCTTGCCTTATTTCTCCTTTTGTATCACTTGGTATGCCTGGTGCTATATTCAGATTTAATATTGAGAATAAAGATGATTACAGACCATATCGCATTGCAACTTCAATTTTTGTTAAGAATGTGCTAATTCTTATACTTGTTTTATGTGCTGTATATTTTCTTTTTCAAATTAAGTTTCTCTATCTTTTTTATCTTTTTCTTATAATAGGTTTTTCATTATTATCAGATATAAACATCAGCTACCTGAGAAGTCTGGAAAAAATGAAACTTGTTTCAGTTTGTGGAGTTGGATCATCTTTTCTTACTGCATTTTGTAATGTTCTATTTATAGTAGTTTTTAATCTTGGTTTATACGGTTTTCTACTATCATCTATTGTAGGTTATGCATTTAATTACCTTGTCTCTGGAATTTCTATATATGGATATAGAAAAAAGATTTTATCTGTAAACAAGCTTAAAGGAATAAAAATCCTTAGAAAGGAAATGCTTCAATTCAGCATTCCTACAATTTTTTCAGGGATCTTGTGGTGGGTTACGTCATCTTCTGACAGATATTTTATAACTTGGATGTGTGGCAGCAGTGCTAACGGTATATATTCGGTTGCTTTTAAAATTCCTTTAATAATCGTAACTATAGATGCAACTTTTGGAGCTGCATGGTTAAACACATTATACGACACATACAAAACAAAAGAAGGAAAGGCTTATATAATAAAAGTTTTTAATGGTTACAGCTTTTTACTTTGCTTTTTATGTTCGTTTTTAATAATGACTAATAAATTTTTATCAAATCTACTTTTTTCAAAAGAATTTTATGAAGCCTGGAAATATGTGCCAATTCTATTAATTTCAGTAGTTTTAAGTACATCATCAAATTTTCTATCAACTCTTTTAGCTGTTTATAAAAAAACAAAAATTTCTTTGAATATATCTATAATAACGGCCCTATTGAACGTATCTTTAAACTGGATTTTAATAAGTATAACTAGAAGTCCACTTGGAGCTGCTATAGCCACATGTCTTTCTTTTTTTGTAACCTATGCTTTAAATTATAAAAAATCTAAAAATGTAAGTAACATTGACTTTCATACTGGAAAGCTGTTATTGATGTTTATAATCTTGTGTTTACAAAGTGCTCTTAGTATCACGAACGAAAGTCCAGTTACTTCTTCATTTATCTCATGGCTTTTGATTGCAATTCTTAACTATAAACTTCTAAAATACTTTTTTAGTAAATTTAAGCTCAAAATTATAAAATTTGGAAGTTGATAGCTGTTTAAAATATAAAAACTTACATGATAAAATATATTAAGCATCGTTTGAGCAATCCTTTTGCGCAAAAAGAGGTGAGAACAGGACGCGGAGCTGATTTGTAAAAGATTGTAAGTTTCCGAATTTGATGTGTCTGATATTAGACCAGATGCTTAATCTGAAGCTGCCATTAAACTGAATTAGTCAGTACTTATCACGCTATGGTGCCAGGTACTCAAGACAGCAACTGTACTGTTACGTTAACATCGTAACCTCAATGATAACTCCAGTGTTTAAACATATGGAAAGTTATATAGGACAGGCAAAGCGATAGGAATAGATGAAACCTACTGGGAATGCAGAGAATAAAAGCTCCACCTGAAGATGAACCCGGAAAGAAAGCTCAGCGAAGTAAAGCTAAATCAATACTTTCATATGTATTTGGAGTAATTACCCTGAAGGTATGTATCTGCATTTCTGGAAAGGAATTCAGATATACCTAAACTGTTGTTATTAGAACCAACAATGATCTTTAAATGACGTCTAATGCCTTATAGAAAAAGGAGTTTTCTATGTTAGGCAGAAAGTTTGTTGATTTTGTCAGTATGACCATAGCAGATGGACCATTGAGTTACAGAAGCATGCCTTTAGGGAATATGCCATTTGTAGCAGGTATGTTGGACAAGCTTGGGTTACAGGAGCTTATTGACGAACTTATTGGTAAAACAGGATCACATGTTGAGGTCAGCAACGGAGAGATAGCATCAGCACTTATAATGCAGATGCTTAATGTTCCGTATCAGACTTTATGTGGAACTTCAGAATACTTTGAGAACATACCTATTGGAAGTTTATTAGGACATCCTGGCTTAGAAGGTAAATCCTTTGGTAGAGCAGTCTTATCAAGGTTTCTGGACAGTGTTTACGAGTATGGTTCAGAAAGATTATTTTTAGCCTGTGCATCGCAGACTGTAGGAAAGCTTGGCATAAGTGTAAAAGAGACACATATAGACAGCACCACTTTTCACTATGATGGTGATTCCTATAAGCAGAAAGACTGCCCGTGAGAAATAAAACTTGGATACTCAAGAGATCATCGCCCTGACCTGAAGCAGGCAATCAGTGTGATGATATCTGATGGATGAAGCAGAATTCCTCTGTGTGCAAAGAATGTGTCAGGAAACGTCAATGACAAGAAGTCATTTTATGACATTACCATTGATACACTGCCCACACTTCAGGGTATATATAAAGACTTAAAGTACATTGTAGGCGATAACGCTCTTTGTACAGGAAAGATAATAAACTCAGTCAAAGCCAAGGTCATGGATGTTGTTTCGAGAAATGCAGATCATAGCAGTTTGAGCAAAGAGTGCTTTGAAAAAGGAAAGGGACAGAAAAGTCAGTTTGAAGATATATTTCCTGATGATGAGCAGACTCCTCTAGGAATGTGGAGTGATGACTGTGAGATTGACGGAGTCAAAGTAAAAAGATTACTTGTCTTAAACTGAGCACTAAGAGAAAAGAAAAACAGAACCATAAGCAGGAAGGCTCAGAATGAACTTGAAAGACTTACAAAAGGCTTTGAAAAGCTGGGGGCTAATCCATGCAAATGTCTTGGTGATGCTCAGAAAGCTGTAGCTGAACTTACAAAGAAAGTTAAGTTCTGCACAGTTGATAACATCTCTTATGAGGATGTCTTTAAAAATACCAGAGGCAAACCTAAGAATGATGGTAAAAAAGAAGAGGTTTTAGCAGCTGTAAAAGTTCATGCTGCAGTAAGTATAAATAAAGAAACTGTAGACAAAGCTATTGCTCAGGAGATGATGTATGTCATTGTTACTACTGACACTGAGCGTAACTGGACCATGGCTGAGCTTTTAGGAGTTTATAAAATACAGAGCGTTATCGAAAGAAGCTAGAGAGTTTGTAAAGATCCTCGCTTCTTTGTTGATTCAATTTACCTAAAGAAGCAATCAAGAATTGATGCTCTGTTGTGGCTTATGAGTTTAGCTCTACTTGTATACTCCGCTTTGGAATATTATTTGAGACGGACAATGCGTGAGCATCAGCTGTCAATTAAAAACCTTGAAGGTAAAGGCAGAAATGAAAGACCTACTTTAATGAGTTTCTTTCAGTATGTGTTTAACAACAACCTCTCAATAGTAGGAAGTCCACATACTGACATTCTGCAGATACCGTGGTTAAATGAAGATTTACAGAACATCATCCGATGTAAGGGACCTGAATGGACTCGATACTTTAATAAAGAGACTTACAGAGGAGCCTTTAATCAGATGACGTTTTAAAAATGGATAAATTCAGGAAAAAACAAAAATCAGTTAGTTTTACAGATCGTTGTCGGTTTCAATACTAGTTTTAGAGTTCTTTAAATTTTACTTTTACTGACTATTTGGAATAAATAAACATGGATTTTACTTTTGGAGTATGTACATATAACTCAGAATCGTATGTGATAAATACGCTTGAGAGCATAAGATTTCAGATTGTTAATTTTTCTAAAAATATTAATTGTTTTTTGGTAATTTCTGATGACAGTTCTTCAGATCACACGGTCTGTTATATTCAGAATTGGTTAAATTTGAACAGCAAATTATTTGCTGGAGTAAAACTCTTAACTCATAAAAATAATAAGGGAATAGCTAATAGTTATGCAGATTTAATTCAAAATATCCATACTGAATTATTTATAAAAATTGACGGAGATGATCTCTTATGCTCTGAAAATATTTTTGAAAAGTGTTTAGATCTTAAAAAAGACGAATGTAGAATTTATGTTCCTTTTATATTTAAAAGTGATGCAAAAGTTAGTGTTCGTGACCCTGATGCAATGAATTCTTTCTATTACTCTACAAAACAATTCTATAACAAGGATTCTTTAAGATTGATTGAAACTTACAAGCCATTCATGACACCACAGGTAATAATGACAAGATCTAATTTTTCTGATGAATGCTTAGAGTTTTTGCGCAACTTTACTCAGTTTGAAGATGACACAACTATTTGGTTCATTTTCAAGAATAATCCTAATATAAAATTAAAATACTTTCTTACACCTTTAGTTTTATATAGAATTCAAGATAAATCATTAAGCAATGGATTGGAGAGCATACATCAAATACAATTTTTAGATGATCTTCATAATTTAAAAAAAATTATGTTTAAGTCTTCTTGTTTTTTCTGCTCAAAATTTTTCTTGATGTCTGCTGTTTGGGAAACATTTTTAATGAAACACAGATTTGCAGCAGATAATTGTTTACACCGAAAAATATTTACTCATCATAGAAATAGAATAAGAAGAAGATTAGAGAATGATGAAAAGTTTTCAATATTTTTAAACCAACTTGATTTGTTATGTAAACGCGAAACCTTATATTTAAAGAAGATTATTGAATCATCTAAAGAATTTTGTGAAGAATAAAATGACTTTTGTTTACTTTATTGATTAAGTTGTTTTAGAGTAATATGTTGAAAGATGGTAATCACACTCTCAAAATGCATAGAAGATTTTACAATATGATTTCAGTAACAATATTATATTGGTATTTATAAATACACTTAGTGCAATATATATTGTTGACCTTATTGTTATAGTTAAATATATTTACTAGTAATATGAAATAACTTATAGAAGTTTTGTGTATGGAATATAAAATTATAGATTTCCCTGTTCACGGAGATCACGAAGGAAAATTGGTAGCCTTAGAAAAAAAATGCTGATTTTCCATTTGAAATTAAACGAGTCTATTATATTTGGGATACAGTGCATGACGCCATAAGGGGGCGTCATGCACACAAGAACCTGCAACAAGTAATAATATGCGTTAAAGGCGAGTGTGATTTTATTTTGGATGATGGCAAAAATAAAGAAACCATTCATCTAGATAAACCAAATAGAGGACTATATATTTCAAGTAATATATGGAGAGAGTTTACAAATTTCTCAGATGACTGCGTTGTCATTGTTCTCGCTTTTGAGCATTACAAACCTGATGATTATATTCATGATTACAAAGAATTTAAAAAATTAGCAAATCATTAAAACAGGAATATTTGATGATTAAGTTTTTAGATCTAAAAAAAATTAACGAGAGATTCAGAACTGAAGTTGATCATAGAATCAATGCTGTTCTTGATAAAGGCTGGTATTTACAGGGAGAGCAGAACGCGATGTTCTGTTCAAATTTTGCAAAATTCTGTGGTACTAAATATGCTTTAGGTGTTGCTAATGGTCTTGACGCTCTAAATTTAATTATCAAAGGATATGGCTTTGGTAGTGATGATGAGATCATAGTTCCTGCCAATACTTTTATTGCAACAATCTTATCTATTTCAGAAAACGGCTGTACACCAATTCTCGTTGAGCCTGATATAAATACATTTCTAATTGATCCTGATCAGGTTGAATCTAAAATCACAAGCAAAACTAAGGCAATCATAGTTGTTCATCTATATGGTCAGGCTGTTAAGATGGATAAGATTTATGAAATTGCAAAAAAACATAATTTAAAAATTATTGAAGATGCTGCTCAAGCCCATGGTGCATTATATAACGGTAAAAGGGTAGGTGCATTAGGAGATGCAGCAGCCTTCTCATTTTATCCGGGTAAAAATCTTGGAGCTCTTGGAGATGCAGGTGGCATAACCACAAATGATAAAGAGCTTTATGAAAAGGTAAAAGCCCTGGCTAATTATGGTTCAGACCATAAATACCATCATATTTATAAAGGTACAAACTCACGAATGGATGAATTTCAGGCAGCTGTTCTTGATGTTAAATTACCTCATCTAGATGAAGATAATGAAATAAGGCGTAAGATTTCTAAATATTATCGAGAAAATATCAAAAATTCATTAATAACTCTTCCAAAAGTAAATGATGAGTTGTCTCACGTTTGGCATATTTTTGCCATTAGGTGTAAGTATAGAAATGAATTAATTAAGTATCTTTCTGAATTTCAAATTGAAACAAATATCCATTATCCAACTCCTCCTCATATGCAATTAGCTTATTCAGAGTGGAGCGACAGACATTATCCTGTTTCAGAACTAATTCACGCTGAAGAAATTAGTCTTCCAATTTCACCAGTGCTGACTGATGAAGAAATTTCGTTCATTGTTGATAAAATCAACGAGTTCAAAATTTGATTAATTTACATCATTGAACTTTTGCAATAATTGAATCTAAAAGATGATAACTAATAGAATCATAACGTTTTTAAGAAATTTAAACTACTTATCGAAGCATTCTCTATGGAAACAAAGAGAATCTGACATTGTATATCTTACAAATAAAATTCTTGATGATGCTAGATATGAATATGATCTGACAGAAAATAAAATAAAAACACCTACAATTCTAGATCCAAATTCATCATTAGATCTTATTCTAAAATCCAGAAAATCATTCATACGTACAGGAGATGGTGAAATTAAAATTATATTAGGTATAAACCAACCATTCCAAAAGTACGAACCAGAGGTAGACCAAGGATTAAGAAAAATTTTATCCAGTGACAATAATAATTTTCTAGTAGGAATTAATCGAAATTACTATATTTCAGGTTTACAAACTAAATTCTCTCCATTCTACGGACGACATGCATATGACTATAGGCAGGTATACGCAAAATTTATAAATGAAAATGTTAAATATTTGGATTCCACATTAACTGGATATCCACTTGGAGAACATAACTCACAGATATACAAAGAAAGATACAATCAATGGAAAACAGCCTTTCAAAATAGGAAGTTAATTATAGTATGTGGTAAAGGAATACTCGATAAATTGACTTATAATATTTTTGAATTAGCCCATAGCACTAATTATATATACGGACCAAGAATAAATGCTTGGGATGAGCACGAAGAACTTATTTCACAAATTAAAGATATTGCAACAAAAGACCATTTAATAGTATTCATTCTGGGGATGGCTGGTAAAGTGATGATATCAGAATTGGCTGAGCAAGGATACACTTGTTGGGATGTAGGACATTTAGCAAAATATTATGATGCTTTTATGAAAGGAATCGAAAATTCAAAACAAAATATTGAAACATTTTACGCACCTGATTAAGGAATTTTGAAATGAGTCATCTAAAATTACTTTTAATTCGTCTTTTTCCCAAATTATATTCTATATGGCACAATTTGCGAGTTAACAAGATTAAAGAGAGAGAAAAGAAAAAAAAAGAGGCTTACGATAAGTATGGCACAGAAATCTTAAGAGATGTTTTTGGGTTTTCTAACTTTTATAAATATAATATTGGATGTTATTACGGTACGCTTTTAGGTTTAGTAAGAGATAATTGTCTAATACCATGGGATGATGATCTTGATTTTATTATTCTTGACTCAAAAGGCTTTTCTTGGAAAAAATTCGAAAAAGATCTGAAAGCTCATGGTTTTTCAAAATTTAGAACTATTGAAATAAATAAAGTCACTGTAGGACAATCATATACAAAAAAAGGAGTGTTATGTGATTTTTCTTTAAAGAAACCTGGAAATGGCATCGAAAATGCCTTATATGGATGTTATCAGATTGAAAATTTAAGTTATAAAAATGGTAAAGAACAGTTCTACAAATATTGGGAGTGTAAAGTCCCCCAAATAACAAATCTAATAAAGAGCAAACACTGTGGTATCGAAATTAACATTCCCCAAAACTATGATGATATTCTTTCTGCTTATTATGGAAAAAATTGGAGCATACCAGATCCTAATTTTTCTCAAAAGAAATCATATGTTGAAGTGAAAGTAAAAATAACTGAATATTGATAATTATGAATAATCTAATAAAATTTTCTATCTTTACGCCTACATACAATGGAGAAAAGTTTATTAAATCCTGTATAGACAGCGTTTTAAACCAGAATTTAACTGAGTTTGAATGGTATATTTATGATGATGGCTCTACAGATTCAACTTATGACGTATTAAAGAAATTAGTTCTAAATGACAGAAGAGTGCATCTGTCACGTGGAGACAATGGTAATAGAATTGAGAGAATGAATGATTTTTTGGATAATGCCAAGGGTCAATACATTGCATTTATCGATCATGATGACATCTGGAATGATAAAGATTTTTTAAATTCTATATATTCTAAATTAATTGAGACTAAATCTGACTGCCTAGTGACATCTTACACTCTCATTGATAAAAAAAACAATATTCTAAACTCGTATACTCCTACACTAAATGACAGTCTAATACTGAATCAAAAACAACTAAAGATTAAATTTTTAACTTCTCTTGAAATTGAAGGTTTTTGGTGGAACAAGTTTTATCGCAATTCCACAGTTAAAATGTCAGGCTTAAAATTTAAAAAAAATTCTTTTCCTGCAGATTTACCATTTGAGTTTGATCTTTTAGATCATGTTAATACAGCTGTACTGCTAGATAACCATAATTATTTGTATAGGCAGCTATCACAAAGTGAAGTTGGAAATATTAATCGAAAAAAAATTAGTGGTTTTTTAGAAACATATAATAAAATTTCTAAAAAAGCGGAAAAATCCTTACCGTTTGAATCATGGTATTATTATAGTTGGCGCTATATTAATCTAATTTTTGATATTATTAAAAATAAGAAAATATGTAAAAATCAGTTATCAGAGATATTATCAAAATATCCATTAAAGAATTGTGTTAAAAATAATATTATTAATACAATACTTCTAATAAATAAAATTAAAAACCATCGTGAAGGTAGATTTATCTTTTCTCTGAAAATTTTATGCGTTTGGATATACTGTAAATTTTTCATATAACATATCTTCGATTATTATATAAATTTTCAATCGATTTCTTAACGTCATTCTATTGGGTAGTGAGCATGATAAAAAAAGTATATGTAGGAATGTCAGCTGATTTAGTACATCCAGGTCATTTAAATATCTTAACTAAGGCATCTAAATATGGAGAAGTTATTGTTGGATTATTAACTGATGAGGCAATTGCGTCTTACAAAAGACTACCGTACATGTCTTATGATGAAAGATATGCTGTAATCAGCTCTTTAAAACAGGTTTCAAAAGTAATTCCTCAAACTACATTAGATTATGTACCTAATCTTGAGAAAATTAAGCCTGATTATGTTGTTCACGGAGATGACTGGAAAGAAGGTGTTCAAAAAGCTACAAGACAGAGGGTTATAGACTGTCTTAAGCAGTGGGGAGGAGAGGTTATAGATATTCCTTACACGAAAGGAATTTCCTCATCAAGACTAAATGCTGCTTTAAAAGAAGTGGGAACAACACCTGATAGAAGATTAAAGAGTTTAAAAAGACTGCTAGCTGCAAAACCTATCGTTAGAATTTGTGAGGTTCATAATGGACTGACAGGTTCTATCGTTGAACATACTCTAGTTAAAACAGATAAAAATTATGAATTTGACGGAATGTGGGCAAGTTCACTTACGGACTCAACTGCAAGAGCAAAACCAGACATAGAAGCTGTTGATATTTCCTCAAGATTAAGATTAGTCGATGAAATCTTTGAAGTAACAACAAAACCAATGATTTTTGATGCAGATACTGGAGGAATACCAGAACACTTTAAATTCACGGTTAGATCGTTAGAAAGATTGGGGGTTTCAGCTGTAATAATTGAAGATAAGACTGGTCTTAAAAAGAATTCACTTTTCGGAAATGATGTTGCACAATCACAGGATACCATTGAAAATTTCTGTCATAAAATTCACGTTGGAAAAGCCTCTCAGATAACTGATGATTTTATGATTATTGCAAGAATAGAAAGTTTAATTCTTGAAAAGGGACTTGATGATGCAATCTTAAGAGCAAAGGCATATCTGGAGGCTGGTGCAGATGGAATTATGATCCATTCTAGAAAGAAAGATCCATCCGAGATTTTTGCATTCTGTGATTTATACGGTAAACTTCCTAACAGAAAACCTTTAGTTGTTGTTCCTTCAAGTTTTAATCAGGTTAAAGAAGATGAGCTTGCTAAAAAAGGTGTGAATGTAGTGATTTATGCTAATCAGCTGTTAAGAGCCGCTTATCCTGCCATGAAAAAAGTAGCTGAAAGCATTCTGACAAATCATCGATCTTTAGAGTGTGATTCTGAACTGATGAGTATTAAAGACATATTAGATCTAGTTCCAGGTACAAGATAATTATGGACACTAAACATTTTATAGAAATTTTATTAAATTGTGATTGTAATTTTTTTACAGGCGTACCTGATTCATTACTGTCAAAATTCAGCTCCTGCCTGATGGAAGAAAATAAAATTAAGCATATAATTGCAGCAAATGAAGGTAACGCAGTCGGTTTAGCAATAGGAAATTATCTGTGTACTGGAAAAGCTGCCGTAGTGTACATGCAAAACAGTGGTCTTGGCAATACAGTGAATCCTATTACCTCCCTTGCAGATCCAAATGTATATGGAATACCAATGGTTCTGATAATAGGTTGGAGAGGTCAGCCTGGTTTTAAAGATGAACCTCAACATATTAAACAGGGCGAAGTAACCATAGGACAGCTAAATCTTCTAAACATTCCTTATATAATTTTAAATTCTAATACAGATGTTGAAAACGAACTGCCTAAGTTAATAGGCAGGATGAAAAAAAGAAATGGTCCGGTTGCAGTTGTTGTTGAAAAAGGCGCATTAACAGGTAATTACCCTGTAAAAAAACATATTGCAGACAGTACATTGTCTAGAGAAAAGACAATAGAAATTTTGTCAGAAATTCTTCCAAAAGATACCATTTATATTGCTACAACAGGTAAGTCAGGAAGAGAGTTATATGAGATTAGAGAAAAACGCCACGAACCTCACCATGATTTTTTAACTGTTGGTGGAATGGGACACGCATCATCAATTGCACTTGGTGTATCGCTGTCTACACCTGACAGGTTAGTTGCTTGTCTTGATGGAGATGGTGCTTTTTTGATGCACATGGGGGCAAGTGCAGTTATTAACAGTTGTAAACCTAAAAATTACCTGCACGTTCTATTGAACAATTATGCTCATGAATCTGTTGGTGGACAGCCAACTGTTTCTGATAAAATCGATTTTTCACTTCTATCAAAATCGGTAGGATATTCAGAATATTATAAAGTGTCATCTGAAAAAGAACTGCAAAAGGTAGCTTTATCCTTATCACAAAAGGATTATATAGGTTGCGTATTGGTTGAAATTTTAATAAATCAGAATGTTCGTGAAGATTTAGGAAGACCAAAGATAACTCCTGAAGATAATAAAAAAGAAGTAATGAAGTTTATTAGTAAATTCCATGATTGAGAAAGATAAAATAATTATTGATAACACTACTGTTTTTACAGGAATTGAATCTGTAAAATTATGTGATAAGAAGCTTAATGAAATAGTTTTAGATTGCAAAAACAATGTTGTTCTTTTTACATCTTCAGGTCAATTAAAAAGAGGTACTCCATTTAATTGTACTGAATTTGCAAAAATTATAGTATGTCAGCCTAATCCAGATTTAGACTTTTTGGATAATGTAATATCTGAACTAAAACGAATTAGACCGTCATATATTATTGCATTCGGAGGCGGTAGTGTAATTGATTCGGCAAAAGTTGCTTCAGTTTTCTTATTTTCAGATATATCCTTAAATGAATATTTTAGAAATATACATTGTAAAAAATCAATATTCAGCAAAAGGTGTCATTTAATATGTATACCGACGACATCTGGAACAGGAGCAGAAATTACTCCTTTTGCCACAGTTTGGGACAGAAAAAATGAGGTAAAGCGTTCCTTTGCCTGTAATTTATTAGAACCAGATTTCATTTATCTTGACCCAAGGGTTACTTTGACAGCTCCAAAGGAATTAACCATATTCTGTGCAATGGATGCATGTTCACATGCATTAGAATCATTATGGAATAAGAACATGACTGATATTTCGTTTAAATACGCAATAGAATCTCTTAAGCTTATTTCTTGTAATCTCATGCCACTATTAAATGATTTAAATAATGTTTGTTATAGAGCTAAGATACAACTGTCTAGCTTTTACTCTGGTTGCGCTATAAGAATTACCAGAACAGCTATAGCACATTCAATTTCATATCCAATTACGCTAAAATATAATGTTCCTCACGGTTTGGCCTGCAGTTTTACACTAAAAAAAATAATAGATTGTGTGACAAAAAATCAATTATGGAATAAACAGATCCCAACAGTTCTAATAGAAAATATAAGCAATTTAATATCAGCTATTGATCTAGACAGCTATTTAAAACAATATTGCAGTAAAAGTGATATCATCAACTTAATCGATAAAATGAATACTGTAGGTAGAGCTGATAATTTCATTGTTGATAATTATAAATTAAGAGATCTTCTGTGAATATGAAAAAAATATTAGTAACTTGCTCCTCAATGCCCCCATTTGAAGAGTATTGTAACGAGATAAAAGAATTGTGGAATTCACATTGGCTAACAAATATGGGAGCAAAACATATACAACTTCAAAAACAACTAGAAGATTATCTTGGCGCCCATCATGTTTGCCTGTATACAAACGGACATCTGGCTCTAGAAAATGCAATTGCGTCCTTTAATCTTCCAAAAGGGGGAGAAGTTATTACAACACCTTTTACTTTTGCATCAACGACACATGCAATAGTAAGAAACGAACTGGTTCCTGTATTCTGTGATGTTAAAAATGATGACTACACTCTTGATCCTGATAAGATTGAATCATTAATAACCGATAATACAGTGGCTATTGTTCCAGTACATGTATACGGAAACATATGTGACGTTGAAAAGATTGACTTAATAGCAAAAAAATATGGGCTTAAGGTGATCTACGACGCAGCACATGCTTTCGGAGTTAAATATAAAGGAATATCAGCAGCAAATTTCGGTGATATGTCAATGTTCTCATTTCATGCTACTAAAGTGTTTAATACCATTGAAGGTGGCTGTCTGTGTTTTAGAGATGAATCTAAAGTTCAGCTTTTAAATGACATGAAGAACTTTGGAATACATGGCCCAGAATCCGTCCAATATATAGGCGGAAACGCAAAGATGAACGAATTTCAAGCAGCTATGGGAATATGCAATTTACGTCATCTTGATGAAGAGATAAAAAAAAGAAAAAGAATTTTTGAGACTTACATTTCAAGGCTAAAAGGAATTGATGGGGTTAATTTACCAATTATTAAGCAGGATATCACATCAAACTATGCATACTTTCCTATTGTTTTTGATGGTTACAAGTATACAAGAAATGAGATATTCGAAAAATTATCCAAATCAGACATCTTTGCCAGAAAATATTTTTATCCTTTAACAAACAGCTATGTGTGCTATAACCATTTTCCTACTGCAGGAGCTGAAAAAACACCAATTGCACAGCATGTATCTTTAAGAGTTTTAACTTTACCTCTTTATGCAGATCTTGCTATTAAAGATGTTAATAGAATATGCGACATTATAATTAATTGATAATGATATAGTAACTGTTCAGAACCCCATAGGTTCTTGAAATAATTTTAACATACTCTGACTTTTACAGACAGAGCGTTCTTTGTAAATTTACATTGTGAATATGCTCACATTTTGTCTACTAAGTGCTTTTTCATTTTATCTGAGAAATCACCTCATATAGCGATTATAAGGCCCATAGATCGATCTGTAGCGATCTGTACAGATCTCTCAGATCTTTTTGAGAGTAATGACGAAGTAGAAATCTCAGTTCAGAAATGACTAAAAATCGCTACTGCTATAATAAAAGCAGTAGTAATGACATTAGGATATGACTGAGGATTTCAACGAGTTAAAGCAAAAGATGGACAGCATCACTTTAGAGCTTAAAGCAAAGGCTCCAAAGGATCTTTCTCTGCTCGTTGATTCACTTGGCTTTATGATAAATGTGATGCTTGAAATGACTTCTTCTGTTTTAATGCAGAGTGAAACTCAGACAGAGCAGATCAAAAATCTGATAAAGAAAAACGATGACTTAGGCTTACTCATTAATGAGCTTCAGGAAACAATCAGAGACCTGAAAAGTCAGCTCAATCAGAACTCAAACAACAGCTCAAAACCACCATCAAGCGATGGTTACAAAAAGAGTCCTAAAAAGAGAAGTCTGAGAGTATCAACAGGGGCAAATGCAGGAGGACAGAAAGGCCATAGGGAAGCACATTTGTCAGTACCGCATGCACCTGATGAGGTTAAATGTCATATTCCTAAAAAATGTCAGTGCTGTCCAAATCTCAAGACCTGTGTTGCATTAGGAGATGTATTTACCTGTGCAGAGTCACGTTATGTGATTGAAGCTAAGATCATAACTCATGTAGTAGAACATCAGAGCATGGAGGCAACTAACTGTCTATACGGCTGTCATGGTAAGGATGAGAAACTTGCAGGAGAATTTCCTGCAGATGTCAGAGGCTATGTACAGTACGGAAATTCCGTAACAGTTCTTTCTGCACTGCTATCAACCTATGGAGCTGTAGCCTATAACAGTATACATGTTCTGTTAAACGGACTGTTTGGTATCAGTCTTTCAACTGGAACCATAAACTCCATGGTAAAGAGATGCTCGGATAAGATAGCTCCTGTTATGGAGAAAATCAGAGAACTTCTACAAGATTCTGATGTAGTCAACTTCGATGAAACAGGATTAAGAGCCTTAGGCAAACTATTTTGGGTCCATAACTCATCTAATGATGAATATACCTATCAGTCAGCTAATGAGAAACGTGGCTCTATTGGAATGGAAGACAATGGTGTACTTCCAGACTTTACAGGTATTGAAGTTCATGACTGCTGGCCTTCATATCAGAACTTTGAACAGATTGAACATGCCTTATGCTGTGCTCATCTGTTAAGAGAACTTAATGCTGTCAGAGAGAATGAGGAAAATCATATCTGGGCAGAATGTTTTCAGTAACTCCTTATCAGAATGAAAAAAGCTAAAGAGGATGCCATTTCTCTAGGTCAGACATTCCTTGGAAAAGAACTTTTAGAAGCCTTTTCCAAAGAATATGACGATATTATGAGCCTTGCCGATATGGAATGTCCTCCTCCTGAGGTTCCAAAGAACGGAAAAGAGGCAGAATAAGGAGAGGTAAGACCAGAGCTCTGATTGAACGACTCAAAAAATTCAAGAATGACGAGTGACGTTTTGCACATAACTTTGCCCTGCCTTTTGATAACAATCAGGCAGAGCGTGATGTTCACAATGTAAAAACAAAGACGAAAGTCTCAGGGGGTAGAAGTATTAAAGGAGTTCAGAACTATCTAAAAATAATGTCTTTCATCAGTACCGGAAACAAGCATGGTATTAACGCATTTGATGCTTTTACTTCTGCTTTTTCCGGTAATGCTGAAATTATTTTGGGTAAGGGATCTGAATAGTTACAAGATATATTGTGTCTAGAGTTAATTTATGAATAGTTTTTACACAGAAGCAGAACTTAAAGAATTGGGGCTTAAATCTTTTGGTAAATCGGTGTTGTTAAGCAAAAAGGTTAGCATTTACGGAGCAAAAAATATATCAATTGGGAATAATGTAAGAATTGATGATTTTTGTATATTAAGTGGCCAAAATTTCTTTTGGCGATAACATCCACATTTCCGCTGGTGTATTGCTGTATGGTGGGACAACAGGTATTGAACTGGAAGATTATACAGGTATTTCATCAAGAAGTGCAATATATGCAGAATCAGATGATTATTCAGGAGAGTTTATGACTTCCCCAGTAATTTCTGATGAGTATCGACACATCATTAAGGGTAAAGTAAAACTATGCAAATATAGCATAGTTGGTACTGGATGTACAATTTTACCAGGAGTTACGATTGGGGAAGGAGCAGCCGTTGGAGCTATGTGTCTAATCAATAAAAATTTGGATGATTGGTCAATTTACATTGGTTTACCTTGTAAATTGTTAAGAAGAAGAAGAAGAATTCTAGAACTCGAAAAAAAGTTCCGTGCTGAGTAACCACTTATTATTTGGCTCTTCACGGGTAACTATAGGTAAAATTTGAAAGTAAGGGCACGGCCAGAACCATATTCTAAGCTTCTCTTACGTTTCATAATAGACACAGTGAACGAGGCTTTCGCTGAAATATAGAGGCGTGGACTTATCGTGTATACTGTGAATGTTACTTAACAGAATCGCGAAATTACTGTATAACTAACATTGAGCAGTAAATTTTAGGAATATTTTTCGGGCTAGCGTAACTTATTGATTTTCGATCACTTTTTACATTTGCGATTATTGAATAAGATCATTATATAAATCAATAGGATAATATCAATTATTGAGACACAAGGATCACTTCAGCATACTTGAATTTGTTAATTGTGAACCACGGATCACGCAAACTATAATTTGCTTGAGAATGTCTTTTTAGTACTGTAAAAAGGAGCCATCAGAACAAAGGTAAAAGACGATGGCAGTTGAATTTGAAAACAGCGAAGAGCTTTTCAGTACACAGACAGGCAATATAGGACTTACAGCCGCAGCATTTGATTACTTTGGATTGGCTGAGGTAATAGAACTTTGTGCAGGTAAGACAGGATCACACGTTAAAGTAAAGCAGAGTGAAGTTGTAAAACTGATGTGCTGTCAGTACTGAATGTTCCATATCAGTCACTGTACGGAACAGAGGAGTTCTATCAGGAAAAGCCTATACAGGGACTTACAGGAAACAGCACAATCAGCTCACACGATTTGAACCGTGATGTACTTTCAAGAGCGTTAGATGCTATAGCAGAATACGGACCTGAAAGACTGTTTTTAAAATGTGCCAAAGCAGTGTCATCAAAACTAGGGCTAAAGCCTGACACAGTTCACTTAGATTCAACGAGCTTTCATTATGAGGGCATAACCAGAGCTGAAGAAGGATGTAATCTGGTACTTGACCCAGGATACAGCAGAGATCCACATCCTGAACTCAATCAGATAAATGAGCTGATGGTATGTGATGAGCTGAGCAGACTGCCTTTATTTGCAACCTGTGTCAGTGGTCATACAAGTGACAAGACAAGTTTCAGCAACATTATTATCGATTACTGGAAACTTATAAAACAGCAGTTTGTGAGTTGCGTTACCTTGTAGGTGACAGTGCACTGTGCACAAGTAAAATAGCCATGACAGCTGCCAGAAACGGAATTTTTTTTGTCAGCAGAATACCTGATAAAAACGGTGAGGCTGTCTCATGTTTTGAGAAACTCAAGGCATCACCTGAGTCACTTGTACATGTAGACAAAGATGATCCTGATAGTCCTAAGACCATGTGGTGTGGTGAAGGTGTTATAGAAAAGCAGAAAGTCAGAAAACTCTTAGTACAGAATGAACTGCTTACAGGAAGAAAAACTGAGACTGTAAACAAGAAGGCTGAAAAAGAACTTGAAGCTGTTCTTAAGGCTTTAAAAAAGTTTGAGATACATTCCTGCAAGTGTATGGCTGATGCTGAAAAACAGGTAACAGAACTGACTTCAAAGTTAAAACTGGTTTATGTAAGAGACATTACCTATGAAAAGGTCAAAGGGTTTAAAGGTAAAGGTCGCCCTAAGAAGGATGAAGAGAAAGTTACAGTAAGTGTCATAGTAAGAGCAAATGCTCAGATTGACACAGAGGCTGTAAAAGATACAGTGGAAAAGGCAACCTATTATGTTCTCTGTACCAATGATACAGAGAGTAGATGGACCATGAGTGATTTACTTTCCACATATAAGAAACAGTCTGTGGTTGAAAGAAACTGGAAATACTTAAAGGACAGAAAAATCCTGGTGGGAGCTCTGTTTCTTGAAAGTCCTTCCCGTATCAATGCGCTGATGTGGCTAATGACACTTGCACTGCTTATCTTTTCTGCAACAGAATATCTGATGCGTAAAAAGATGGCTGAGAACAAACTTTCAGTTCCATCTCCTGACCACAGGACTGAACTTACAAGACCTAGTATGATGAGAGTTTACCAGTACCTTAGTAACTCCAGCATTTGTCTGACGTACATACCTGGTAGTGAGTTTGTGAAATTAACGGGAGTGCCCAAAGATATGCAAAAGATTTTGCTGTCTATGGGAGAAGAATGGTGCAGATACTACATAAGTGACACATATCGACCTTATATAGCGTCTGCTGTTTAAAACGTGAGCAGAAAAGCTCATGACAAGTTTATTCATGAGATTTACTGCTCAATGTCAGTTATAATAAATATAAGCTTTTATACTTTTGTTAAAAACTTAATAAATATTATATTTATTTACTATTGTATAGAATAAGGAGTTGATTTATGAAAGATTTTAAGGATTTGTATATTTATGGTGACCAATACAGTGTAGAAACATTTTTTGAACAAATCTACAATAAACTTCCAAGAGATTGGGAAAAATCAAAACAAGCTGACAAATTAAAAGATTATCTATTGATTACTTATAGTGGTAGATTGCTTCCAAAAGCTATGGTTTCATTAAATTATAGCCTTTATCAAGAAAAAAAATGTCTAAAAATAGGAAATATTGTTCCAATAGATAAAAGTCAATTGACAATGGAGGAATACAACAAAATTCTTGATTTATTCCTTTCTGAAGTTGTAATTCCTTATTGTGAAATGGACATGCATTTAAAATATAAAGTGTCAACGACTGACATTTTTGATCCTCTCGTTTATATATCAAATTTATCTTTAAATAAACTTATAATTTTTTGTAAAAATGCAAATAAAAATACAGGATCAGCTCATCCTTTTGATGAAGAGCGATGGTTTGATTTTATTTGTCAAACTGTAAATGATGATCGTGTATTACCTTCTGAAAAACTAAAACAATTTTTAATGGATACAGATTATTGGGAAAAAAAAGGAACAAAATCTTGGGATGAGAAAATTGCTGAGGAGCTTACTTCTCAATATGAGATTTGCGTGGATATTCTAAAATACTTCATAAAGTGTAACAGGTAATATTATGATTTTGGACAATATTACGACTATTATTAACTTTATTCTTGCTATATCTTCTTTTTTCGGAGCATTTAAAGCAAGAAAATATTACAAAAAGTGCCAAATTGTTAAAAGTTATTCCGATGTTCGACTGTCTTTAGATGAAATAGAAAAGATGATTGGTATTTTACCAAAGATATTATCTGTAACAAGGAATGCAAAATCAAATACTCGAGGGGTAAATTTTCAAAAAGAATTGAGTGATATTGGTTCAGAATTAAATGCTTGTTTAAATAAAATTCAAACGCTTTGTCCAGTAGAATATTCAGAAGAGTTAGTTTTAATTATAAATGGAAATAATTCTAGATTACGTGACTATATAAATTCGCTTATAAGCGGAGATATTGATTTTACAACTTTAAATAATGCAGATTATACTATATTTCAAGCTAAATTAGCTTCTGTTCAAGACTTTATTAAACAATCATATGAAAAATTGAATGACAAAATTAATCTGTAATTCTTAACTATCCACAAGACCTTAAGCAATTTTAGCAGAAAGGTGGGATGGTTAACGATCTGGTTCACTAAAGTTGGCAGATCTTTTAATAAAATCGTATCTCGTTTAGATGGCTTTGTTCTTTGACAGAGTCGAGCAATCTCATCGAGAAGTTCTTTAAAAATTTGATATACAGTGGACGACTTACGTAAAAGTAAGGCTTTGAATAAAACATCAAAGCATTCAATCTGTTTATGAAGCTTTAGCATTGAAATCCATTCAAAGCTATTATCTTTGGCACATTTAAGACCGGTATAGGTTTTGATGATAGAAACAGTTAAAGACAACAGAATGAAAGAGAGAATGATGTTCTCATTAGCGGAGTTAATGCTTTTTAAGCAGTTACTACGCTTATTAGCTTTGTTAAACAGTTCAATTGCCCATCTGAGTCTGTAGAGCAGGTAAATCTGTTTAGCCCCCAGTCTGTCTCTTGGGATATTAGTTCTTAAGATAGAACGTTATCATCAGTACGGTTATGGTTATAACGGACAATAATTCTGTTCTTATGACCTGAAGCAAAGGTAACATCTAAGTCAGCACAGGATTTTGATGGTAATTTATTAACAGTCTTTCCTTTAAACTCAGGTATAGATTTACCATCATCACCAATAGCTCTATCAATGGTAGCAGCAGTGCTTAATTTACCTCTGATAAGGTACAGATTACCGCTATCAGCAATTCTCTGCTCAAGCTCTTCATCTACGTAACCTCTATCACAGATAATAAGGCAGTTATGAAATCTGTCTACAAGAACAGAGTCTCTTTCTGAGCCTACAGCTTCTGTGATTTCTACATATACGAAGCTTTGTCTTAATACAGAGAAAGCTATATGAAGCTTTAAACATGTATTAAACCCGTCTAATTGAATCATGGCTTGAAAGATTGAAAATAGATTTTTTGTCGTCTTGTTTAGTAAATAGTGACCTTAATGATAATCTAGTGTTCTTAATTTTTACACCAACTTCCTTGTATATCAAATTAAAAAGAGCTTTGGACTGAGACTTCCAACTTTAAAATTAGCGGTTATCAAACAGAACTTCAATTTAGACATTCCGTTTCAATAGGTGATTTGTCTTTTTTTTACATGAGTGTCTTCGGAGGTAATGTTATGAATGGTGATATAGGTAATGAAATAAAAGTAATAGTTAATAAATATTATTCAACCTTTCAAAATCTTAATGAAGGTGATGCAGGAACTCGTTTTAAGAGCTGGGAGTATTGTCATCAATTTTTTCTAGATAATAAAGACAAATTCAAAGGCAAATTTAAAGATGGAGTTTTGGTTAATACAGAAGATTTAACTCCTGAACAAAAGTCGATCCGTGAGCTTATGGCACTGCATTTGGGCTTTTATTTAGCAAGTTGGGGAATGTACAGAGGTTCTTGTTTTTTACTAAACAGAGATTATAAAGCCCACTTAAAAGTTGTTGATATTATTCTTGAACCAAAGTATGAATCACTTTGGAATTTTAATCCTACTGATGAAAAGTCTATTGAAAGTGCAGACAAACTTTTATTTTCTCAATCTGAAAATAACCGAGGAATTTATTGGAGAATTAAGGAAGAAGCATATAAATCTATATCTGATTCTGAAAGTAACTTATCTTCAAGTTGCAATAGCCCCTCTGGTGTAGAGCCAACAGATACACTAATTACCAAAATCTTATTAGGTACGTTTGCTTGTATTCCTGCATTTGATCGTTTCTTTAATGACGGAGTTAAAATTTTTAATAATAATCTTCCTAAAGAAGAAAAATTATCTACTAACCTTGAATCCAAGCAACTGAAATCTTTCAAAGCTATTTCAAAATTTGCATTAACTCATTCTGATTCAATTAACTCTTTAATAAATGACGAAAATTTTGAAGGTATGAAAGAGTATCCTGTTATGAAGATTGTTGACATGTACTTTTGGCAAAAAGGATACGATACCCATCTTCAGAGGGAATAATTAGTTCAGAGGGAATAATTAGTTTAATGAAGCCCATAATAGCCTAACGTCATGGTTGATAATAGCAAAGTTATCGGAGTTTGTGTTGATTGGTTTAATTGATAAGAGATTTAAATATAATCCTCAAAATGGTTTTGTGAGTCAATCTTTGACAGATAAATCCATTAAGGAATATTTAGATATATTTTCAGTAAAGCCATTCTATCAGTGCGATGACTTAAATGATCTGCTTGAATACTTTAACATTCTAATTTATCTCAAAGACACAAATGACAAAAATTGTATTATAGATAGTTGCGAATTTAGAGCATTAGGAGAGAATTTTAAATGTTCAGTTGGACGCTTTTTTAATAGTATAAAAAGTGAAGAAGAGTTTAAAGAAATAGTTAAATCTGTATCTCCTCTGTATAAATGTGAATTAATTACGGTTTACAGTTTATTTAATAATGCTACTAAGAAATTCTTAACAGATGACATAATTAACTTTCTTTGTGAAAATTCTTATCTTTATTGCATATTGTCAAACAAAAGTTTTCTAAAACAACACGCTGTAGTTTTAAAAAAATTTTTGTTTTCACATGTTGAGTATATTGATGATTTTATTACAAAAAAGCTACTAAATTCTGATGCTCCTTTTAAATTCACATCAGATGAATTCAATAATCTTGTATATAAATATCTACACCTTCCATCTGAAAAAATATATGCTTGTACTTTAGAAGATATTCTGAAAAATCGTTTACTAAGCAAAGAAAATAGATTTGCAGTAACAAAACATGAATCTTTGATTCTAAAAGACAGAAAAGGGATGGAATTTGAAAATATTGTTAAATTTATTCCTCAGAACGAATTATCCAAAATTGAATATAAAGAAGACCACTATTTTGGAAAATTGTCCATTTGTTATTCTTATGATATTAAATGGCTACAAAAATACCAAGATTACCAAACAATACTGAATAACTTTATTTATTTTTTTGATTTTCAAGATTATTGGCATGACACTACTTTTGTAAGTTGTCCTTTATTTAGTAATGGTTCTATTTTAAAAAAATTAGGTTTAGTTAAGTTAGGACTTAAAGATTTTGATTCAAATACAACTTGGAATAGCATATTTACATCTTATGTCCTAAAAACAAGTGTGTATTGTAATTTTCTAAATAAACACAAAATCTTTCTAGAAGATGTTATTAATTGGTTTTTTAGTAATTACATAAAATCAGAGTTTTCAATAGATAACTTTAATGTCAATATTAAAGCAATTAAAGATGTAGCTCCTTATTCAGTTAAGTTGAAAATATTACTGCCAGAATTTGAAAGTATATTTAAACAATTTGAAGCATACTGTGAATATAACTATGTAAATCATGAATATATATCTAGTTCTTTGAGCATAGGTGAAAATTCTTATCCTGAAGCTCTTAAACCTATTGATATCATTTATGTAGAAAAAAGTGACTCCGCCGATGCTAAGACAATTTTTGAAGAATTGTTTACTGAGAACTACGTATTAAATGGCTATAAATCATTATATGAATTTTTGATGAAAAAACGTCATCAAGTTATTTCTATTCAATTACAGGATTACTATAAAAATTTAAATTTGATATTTAAAGCTAACATCTTATCAAGAAACACATTTGGTGAAATTGTAGTTGATTACCAAAAATTAGATATTTTAGAGGAAATTGAATCTTACGGATATCTCTGTTTTAGTGTTTTAGAACAATCACTTCAAGATAAAATATTGGAATTAAAAAGTGATAACTTGTTAACTTCCTACAATTCATTCATGTCAAAACAAGAAAACGATTTATTCAATTTCGTTTTCAACAATAAATTCAGCAATAACCCTTTAGGTCTCAGAAATCTCTACTTGCATGGAAATCCCTGTCTAAATGAGAAAGAGCATGAAACTAATTATTTTATCTCTTTGACAATGATGATTGTTTTAGTCCTCAAATTGAATGATGCTTTTACTATTATGACTAGCAAAGAGCAGGGTAAAGGAAGGTTCAATAATGTCCTTGAAGATGAGAACAGTATCATTCTGACCTAGATTGACTTATTAAAGTTAAAAGCATTCTTTTAATACTTAATTTTGTTTTTAGAACTACTAACTTCTTAAGGTAGTACCATGGATTGTAAAGAAATTAATAGTGTTGATGTAGCAGCTTACATTGCAAAATAAGCAGTTATTAAAAACTTCTATATAGATTTAACAAAGCTTCAAAAAATCTTATTTGCTTGTTACGGTACTTATCTTGCTGTGACAGGCAAAAGATTGTGCATTGATAATCCAAAAGCATGGCCAAATGGACTTTTTTTCAAAAGGTGTACTATTTTTCTTTAAAGCATATTGAGCTTGTAGAGTCTCTTTTAGAATTACCTGATACATTAAACAATTCATTACCTGCTGATGAATTAAAATTACTTGATCAAACTGTGACCTTCTTTTCACAGTATCAGTCTTTTCAACTGGTAAACTGGTCACGTAAAGAAGGTGGTCCATGGGATAAAGCAACTAACCATGGATATAATCTTCATGTTAAGATTGACGATTCTTTAATAGCCGATTATTTCAAGACTATAATAAAAGAGGAAAGTAGTGGAGAGTAAAGTTCCTAATGTAGAGTTTGATAAGGATAAGATCGATGCAGAAAGTCGGACAAATTTATCTTCAGATCTCTTCGATTCTAAGCTAAGAGAAATCGATCTCGCAATTAAAAAGCAAAAGCTCATCTTTTTGTTTATCAAGAATGTCTCTCTATGTTGTGGAGTAGCTTTGTCTTGGATTACGGTAATATGGTCAGTATTATCTCTAAACCACTCTTTAAAACACTACGGTGATCTTATTGCTTTATACGAGCTCACACGTGAGCCTTTGATTCTTTGGATGTATGGACTTCCAATATGCTCACTTACGGCATTGGTAATTACTTTGTGTTTAATTCTAACTAGGATTTTCGTAAAAAGAAATAACAAGACATTGCCTAAGACGGTAGCAACAGCTCTTCTAGAAGACTGAAAAAAGAAGACTAACAATGACTTTTCAATTCTAGTGTTCAAACAGCAAAAAAGTTCATGATAAATTAAATATTAAGTATTAAATATATTTAAAATCAATTTTTACCGATTTCTAAGCATAGAGCTTCAACTTTTTATGTAATCTAGATCAGTGATATTTCATATATTATGTAAATATAAAACAAATTATTGTTTTATATTTACAAGAACAGTGGTAAACTGATCATAAAATTGTATTTATAACTCAATTTCTCAACTTATTTTTTTTATAAGGCCTTAATTATGTTTAAGTCTCTTTATATCCATAATTTTAAATGCATTAAAGATTTAACTGTCGATTTTTCTTATGACGGTGGTAAGGCTCCAAATGGATATAAAGAGTCCTTAAATCACATTTTCTTTCAAGCAGGATCTAATAAAAATGATAGAGTAGTACCTGTTTTTACTTTATATGGACCAAATGCTTCTGGTAAATCTGCAACAATAAAGGCAATATCAATACTTAAATCTCTTATGTTTAATGGAGCATCGAAGAACTATTTTATTCCTAACAAAATAGCTATCTTTGATAGAGAGGGGGATAGAACTATATTAACAGCACAGTTTTATTGCAACAAAAAACTATGCTCAATATCATTTTCATTTAATGAAACTTCAATTCTATATGAAGAGTTAAAAATTGATGGAGCGACGGTTTACTGTGTTAAAAACTCAGAGATTGCATCGCTAAATAAAACTCTATCTAAATTTTCTGATGGGCTGAATGAATTATTTAAAACACAATGCGTTAATGCTTTCAATAACCAACAAGAAAATTCACTATTGTGTAAAATTAGAAAAAATTATCCAGGTTTATCAAAAGATATTATTTCTATTTGTGATTTTTTTGAATCTCATTTCATCGTACTTATGAAAAATAATGTATTAACATATTCAGTATGTCTGAATAATTTGGCTAATACTTTTGAAGATGAATTACCTGAAAATAGAAAAAAAAGAGCATTAAAAGAGTTAGTAACTGTTCTAAATAATTTGGATATTGGTATTACCTCATTATCTGTTGAAGAAACATCGATTGAGAATTATGTTTCTTCACATTCGAATATAGAAAAAATTATACCTCCTTCATTTATTGGCGAAAGATTTGTTCCTTCATCTTCTACTGCGAAAGGTGATCCTATCTATATTAGACCTTTTCATAAAAATTTAAATGGTCAAGAAGTTGAATTTGATTATGAAGAAGAATCTGCTGGAACAAAGAGACTGATTCAAATCTTATTATTAATTATGTATGCTTTAAGAACAGGAAAAGATCTATTTATTGATGAACTAGACGATTCTTTACATTCATTATTGGTAGTAGAAATTGTTAGAATGTTTAAATCTAAAAGGATTAATTCTAAAGGTTCACAACTGATTTGTAATCTGCATAATACTGATCTTTTAGCTGACGGCCTTTTGGGCGCTTCAGAGATAGGTTTACTTTCATACTCCAAGAAAGATGGTTCAGTCATCAATAAGGCATCCCAAGCAAAAGGAATTAGAGCTTCAGATGATTTTCGAAAGAAATATTTAAGAGGTGATTTTGGAGGAATTCCTTTTCCTTTTATTTAACAAAGCCTTTTTATAAATGTTTTATATAAGCTCTACATATTCGTAGAGCTTTCCAAAATATTGTGTTTAATCATGTTGATAACAAAAGACAATTTTGTGTGAATAGTATTTAAAATTTAAAATAGTGTTTCTAAATTAGAATAAATGTCCCAAATTACTGTATAATAATGATATGAAAATATAGAATTTGGAGCTTTAATAAAGAATGAACTTTGATTTGAAATGCGTAGCTGAACTTCTAGATGGATTAAAGTTATCTAATCGTCAGCCTTGTATTATCTTGTGTGAGGGTGAATCTGAAAGAACCTATGTTCAGATGATAAATAAACTTTTCAAGTTTAAAGATACATCATGTGTTGTGTTTAAGGCTGTATGTGTTCAATGTGGTTACTGGGATAAGCTTCAAAAAGCATACAAGAAAGCTTGTAAAGATAATCCCAAATGTTCAATTTTTTCTTTTATAGATCATGATATCTATCTAAGAGAAAGTGATATGGATCATAATGGTAAATATTTTAATTTATTAAACGATGATAATATCATTGCTAAATCAGTATTGTTTTCTCACATGAATTTTGAGGATGTTTTAATGCTTCATCTTGGCAAGAAGATCTTAAATGATTGGAAGGACGAAATGAACGCTCATAACCATTTTAATAATCCTCTTTTTGCAAAAGAATATGAGCCAATTTTTGACAATTTTTGTGATGTTCATAAAAATGAATTGCCTGATAATTGGCCTTCTTCATACGTTAAAGGAAAGATGCCTTTTGAACTTACAAAAGAACGAGTCCTAACCATGATAGAGAATCTATCATTACCTCATTACTCAATTAAATTTCAATTTGGAGAGTTAATAAAGTATCTCTACCTTGATAAGATGTTAATTGATTTCAGAAATTAGGTAGGCAAATTTATTAGAAAAAAATCTTCCGAAAGTAGTATGGAAATCTTAATTAGAATTATTCTTTTTGTTGAAACTGAATGTTCCTTGATTTTAAGAAATATGTCTTATCATGAAAAAGCAGCAAATTATAAATTTAATTAAATATCACGTAGACAACAATAATGCAGGTTTTATTAACGAAGCTTTAAATATTGCAAAAGAGTTTGATTCTTTGGGAGACAAGGTATTATCAAACTATATTTGCTCATTATTGTCTTCTCAGGAGTATTTTACTGTTCAATCCGTTAACTGCGACAGCGAATTTTTACAAAAAGTAGTCTGCAACGCAGAACAACTGCCTATTCCAAATGCTATTAGCGATGATTTAAAAGGAATTATGATGGCATTAAAAAGAAATTTAGGCATGAATAAATTTCTTTTTCAGGGGCCTCCTGGTACTGGAAAAACTGAGTCTGTAAAGCAAATATCCAGAATCATGGAAAAAGACCTTTTTCTAGCAAAGATATCAGCTCTTGTTGATAGTAAGTTAGGACAAACATCAAAAAATATTAGCTTGATGTTTGATGAAATCAGAAAGTTTGCTCATCCTGAAAAGGTAATTGTCCTTTTTGATGAATTGGATGCTTTGTGTCTTGATAGGACCGATCAAAATGATATCAGAGAAATGGGAAGGGCAACAACAGAATTCTTTAAGTCTTTAGATGAACTAGACAGCAGAATCACCTTAATTGCAACTACTAATCTATTTAGTCACTTTGATGAAGCTCTAATTAGACGTTTTGATGCTGTGATCGACTTTTCTAGATATTGTGTAGATGATTTAAAAGAAATTGCGTTAAAGCTGTATTTGTCATTTTCAGACAAATTTAAGTTAAAGTTAAGAGATGTTCGTTTGTTCAAGAAGATAGTAACTTTGTCAAATAAGCTACCTTATCCTGGAGACTTAAAAAATATTATCAAAGCCTCAATAGCATTTAGTGATCCAAATTCTATTCAAGATCATTTGATTCGTATTTATAAAGCATTAGTTGATAAGAATATCTCTCCTGAGTCTTTATATCAGCAGGGATTTTCATTGAGAGAAATTGAGTTATTAACAGGAATTTCAAAAAGTACTTTATCTAGACAACTAAAAAAGTTAAATGAGGAGTAAAAATGAACAACCTATTAAGACTTCAGGGAGCATTTCTTCATTTCGCTTCGACAAATAAGCCAAGCGCAAGAAATATTCCGAAACATAAAGTAGTTCCCTTTAGTAAGATTGAAAAGTTGATTTCTGAATTGGAATACCTAAAAAGTTACTGGTCTCATGGAGAAAAAGTTAGCTTTTTAAAAGGAGCTCTTATTAATGTCAACTATATTAATGTTGTATCTAAAAGTAATCGCATAAAGATGCTTCTTACTTCAAAACAGAACCATTATGACAATATTTCTTCAGTAAGAGGAGCAAAATTTAATAACGACTCGCTTACTATTACTCATTTTGTGTCATTAACTGATGTTGAAGAGACCATTGTTCTTTTAAATAATGTACTGAAAATTCTAAATTATTTTGTAAAACAAAATCCTATTTCAGGAAGTGTTGTAACCCATGAATTTTTAAAATCTGTAACAGAAGGCAAAAACAAAATACCTTCAGGATTTGGAATAAGTAAAAGCCGTTTTACAGATACTGTTGTCGATTGCTATTACGTGGATAGCTTTTCTGTCGTTGATAAGAGCGTTGCTTTAGATGAGGAATCATCTAAAGTTGGGGGTAATTATAAAATTGTTACACTCTATACAGTAGGAGCAGGCGTTGAAGAAATTCTAAGAAATTTCAAAATTGAAGGTGATTATAAGATATTGAAGCCTGTAGATAATAATGAAACAACTGAACTTGATAGTAAAAACACTATATTGCTAGTAACTCCTAGCGTCTTAAATGAAATACAAGAAAAGGCTCCTTTTTTAGTTTCAATGTCTTGTACTTGTGATCTTGGTGACATCAAGTCGTTGCCTGACTTAGATCTTATTTCTAATATAAATAACATATTAACTGACATTAAACTTTCAAAAGAAAAGACAGATGAATTAGATTATTCTGTTAAAAACATTTATTCAGAAAATTTTGAAAGTAACTATGATACAGAAGGATCCTCAAAAGAGCTAAATCATACAGCTAATGGTGATATTAATTTTGACTATGCTCACGATGAGTTATTACAAGATAGCTTACAAAATCATTATGGAAGTTTTGATTTAGAAAAATTAAAACAAGTTCAAGAAGGGAAAAACAATTTTATTCAAGATCCTACGATCGAACCTTGTATTGGTGTCATTGATACCTCTTTTGATCAAAATGTCTATTTTTCTAAGTGGGTTGAGTATCATGACTTAATCGATCCAAAAGTTCCTGATGAAGACAAAAACTTTGAGCATGGAACAGAGGTTGATTCTATTATTGTGGATGGTCCTAGATTAAATCCAGATCTTGAGGATGGACTTGGTCACTTTAGGGTAAAACATTTTGCTGTAGCATCAAAGAATAATCGAACTATTGAAATCATTTTGAACATTTCAGATATTGTTAGCCAAAACCAAGATATCAAAGTTTGGAATCTGTCATTAGGATCTGATTTTGAAATTGATGATAACTATATATCAGTTTTAGGTTCTATTTTAGATTCATTGCAAACTAAATATGATGTCATCTTTGTTATTGCAGGAACAAATAGAGCTAAAACACGGCTTACACATAACACTATTTTGACAAGAGCTCATGAAATAGATAAAGATCTTGCAAAAGTTGAATCCAATGATACAGATGTCATTTTTGATGACAATAACCAAAATAATGAATCAGATGGTAAATCTAACTCTACATTTGGAGACTCTATTCAAGACGAAACTGCAAATTTCTCAGTTAGTTACCTAAGTAATCAAAAAAAAATTAACAATGAAGTTGATTGCTTTGGTTGCGATTATAAGAATATTGCAATTAGTGCTGAAACTCTTAATGGTATATCATTAAATCAACAAGACAATGATTCTCTTTATAAGATAGGATCTCCTGCTGATTCAATCAATTCTATTGTTGTAAATTCTGTAAAAAGAAACAATAAGCCTGCCTCTTACACCAGAGTTGGTCCAGTTCTCTCTTTTTTTGTAAAGCCAGACGTATCTTATTATGGTGGAGATCTTGATGAACCACTTGTTGTTTGTGGAACAAATAAGGATGGACTTTATTGTATTAAAAAGAGATATGGAACATCGTTTGCAGCTCCATGGATTGCAAGAAAAGTAGCTTTCTTAATTTATATATTAGGAATGACAAGAGAAGAAGCAAAAGCTCTTATTATTGATGCTGCTTATAACGAAGCCTTTGTTTCTAATTGTCAAAATAAGACATCTGATTCTGATTATTTGGGACATGGTGTAGTTCCAATTCACATTGACAAGTTAATAAAGACAGAAAATGATGAAATTAAAGTAGTTATGCACCAAAAGATTGACCAATATGAGAATTTTAATTACAGATTTCCCGTTCCAATCTCAAACAAAAAACAAAATTTTATTGCTAGGGCTACATTGTGTTATTCGCCATACTGTAGCAGAGCTCAAGGCGTTGATTATACATGCACAGAACTAGATCTTCACTTTGGCCGCATGAAGCCAGATAAAAATGGTAAGACTAAGGTTGATTCCGTCAATTCTAATACTCAAGCAGATAAAGATGGGGCAAAGTGCTCTGAGAAAATAGCTAGAATGATTTACAGAAAATGGGATAACGTAAAGATTGTATCTGATGTTATTAAAACAGGATTTCGCCCACGTAAGCTATATACCGATGATGGTATGTGGGGAATTATGGTTAGATCAAAAGAGCGATTAAACAAAAAGCTAGGTCAAGGAATGAATTACGCTTTGGTAATTACTCTAAAGGAAATGAGCGGTTTTAACAGAATTGGTGACTTTATTAAAAGTTGTCAGTTAAATGGATGGATGGTTAATGAAATTAGAGTAGATAATCATCAAGATATTTTTACAATTGCTCAGCAGAAAGTAAATTTAGATTAATTGAAATTCGATATTTTTAGTTGCATAAGGAAAGAATAAATAAAAAAATATGACAGAAATGAAGATTAAAAACTCAACTTTTGCGTTTCAAAAAATATTAACAAAACGCTTATAAATGTGGTCTAGCACTACATTTGCTGTTTAAAAATCGATTTCTTTGCATATAACGTGAAAAAGGATCTGCCATTTCACAAAAATGGAATTATGCATTTA
>ENA-OYXC01000027-OYXC01000027.1-human-gut-metagenome-genome-assembly--contig:-NODE-27-length-70307-cov-32.563400_pt1 | contig 70307 bp, 81 predicted proteins | sample MGYA00244214_ERZ653415 | MGnify/ENA primary metagenome ERZ653415 (study PRJEB26926, sample SAMN06165016) | human gut metagenome | biome: ENVO:00009003; feature: ENVO:2100002; material: ENVO:00002003... | reverse complement strand
TTTTTACTTACTTGATTATCAATGCTTTATGTGTGCCGTTTTGCTTAGGCAAAATCTCCCTCGCGCACGCGCGTGACGCGCACGCACACGGTTATATACTCTATATATATTATATAATGGTTTAAGTATATGAAATAGGGGGTATGGGGGAAAGAACACGCTTACCTAACTTCAATTTTGAACGAAACGAAAAAAGAGTGCCTATTTCTGACACTCTTTTTCCTTATCCATTTGCCTTTTCAATGCTTTCTCTGATTTCATGCGCTCATATAGCGAACGGTCTATTTGCACATAATCCTTTCCGTCCAGCGTTGCGTCAAGAACGACATCAAGCAATTTCATTTCGTCTGCCGAATGATTGTATGTGAACAAATCGTTTGCCTCGTCTATGGATAGAAAGACATAGTTTGCTTTGAGCATTGCCGACCGTGCTTTGGCTTTCCAAATCTGCTTTTGTTGTTTCTGCCATGATTGCACCTTTGATTTGCGTTTCCGTTTTCTCTTCGTTGGTTGTGCTGTTGGTTGGTAGATACCATTATTTGCAGTCTGTCGCTTACCATACGCCCAAAGCAGACCAACAAAAAAGATAATCACAAGTACGGCTATCATTCTTCAAACATCTTTCCAACACCCAACATTAGCCATTTGGCATTTACTCCAAAGTCCTTTACCATTGGGTACATCCAAGAAACTTGAAACCAACCCCTATCCAAGTCTTTGCGGTTGGCTATAAGATTGCGTCTGTCTATTTCGTATAGGCGGCAATAGGTGTTTACACCTCGTATCTTTTTCATCGCCACTATTGCATCCAAAGCGCAATAGAAACGCTCCATTATCTGTTTGCTTATTGGTGTATTCATTTTTGTGGAATATATACTTCAATAACACATTTGTAACTTTCGCTCCTGTTTTCATAGTCTATTGGAACGAGAAAGCCAATTTGACGAGGGCGTATCTTTATATATTTCTTTGTATAGAATGGTGTAGGGTATTCAATGTTGTCCCTTGCCGTTATTTTTCGGTACACCTTTGTTTTGGGTGCAACTTGACTTTTTCCTTTAGGTACGTCCTTAAATGCAATCACTGTATCGTCAAAAATAATCGGCTGACTTGTGTTCCCGTCTATGATAAGAAATTTATCCCAATCAACTGCTATCATTTCGTTTGTGTGATTTTCAATAGTAACTTCCACAAAGTAATTCATAGAGTAAAATACAAACGAAATCCCAACGCTATCATTCGTGTACGATAGCGCATTGTTTGCAATTGGTTCTATCATGCGTAGAAAGCATCCAGCGTTCTTAATTTGTCCATGAACTGCTACGCTAATTGTTAGCAGCAGACCTAACAATATCTTTTTCATGCGATAGCTCTTAATTGTTCGACATCTGCTTTCAACTCTTGCAGTTCCTCAAAGGGCAATCCCTTAACCCTTGCTGTTGTGATAGCCTTTTCCAACTCAACCAGAACTTTTAAGCTCTTTTCAGAATTTACTTGGTGTATGCTTTGCTTGCAAAGCTCAATAACCATTCGATAGTATTCTTTCATATCTCTTTGTTTTTATGTTAATACTTGGGTACTTTGCCAAATGGAGTTACCCTACATCTGCAACAGTGGCATTGCCGACCGCTGGGGCAGTTCCCTTTTTGGCAACTTCCAACAATGTCTCCAACTTACCAATCTGCCTGTTGAGGTCGGCAATCTGTGCGTCCTTATCAGCAAGCAAGCCATAAGGTGCAATCTGCTTTTCGTTCATCATGCGGACAATCATATTGGAGAAAGCCTCCCCTCCCGCTGTGATAAATTCAAGGCTATCATCAGTCACCTGTACTTGTTTTGTCTGCTTTTCGTTTTGTAGTGGCTCTAAATCCTCTTTGTAATACTCGGATATATCACCATATACAGACTGCAATATCTCCATTTTATCCGCTGGTAAAGGTCTAATACCGCTTTCGATACGAGAAATAAAGTTCTGATTACAAGAAAAAATCTCCGCAATCTCCTTTTGGGTAATATTTTTATCTTTCCTAAATGCTTTTAAATCAAATACTTTCATATCTATTCTAATTTTTGTTGAAAAATATATCTAATAAAATTTGGATAATTCAGATATATATCCTACCTTTGCAACATAATAACAATAATAGTGTTGCAAAGATATAAAAATATGTCTGCAAAACACATTAAATCAGCGAGAAAATGAAGTATAAGAAGAAAACAAAGTTTCGCCAGCTATACGATGCGCTGCCAACAGAACGCCCACAAGCTCCAAAAACAGCATGGGTGAATGATATTGCGGCATTCGTTAAGGTACACCCTACTACTGTAAGGTGTTGGCTTGCTGGAACACAGAAGCCAGACGAATTGAGAACAACCCTTATCGCTAAACATCTTGGCGTTAAGGCAGAAGAATTGTTTAACGCTTAAAGTATCAGACGATGAGTAGAAGCACATTGGTAAATTTTATTGGTATGTGTGTTTGGGGGTTAATAGCTCTATGTTGCACAGTAACCATGTTTTTCAATTGGGGACACATATTGTTCGCCTGTGGCGGTTGGGCTTTCGCTTGGCTCTGCTACATAGACAAAGAGTATTCCACTGAAAGCGTAAGAGATTATTTCAAGCGTAAAAGGAGGGTATGATATGGCTATTACAATGGAGTTGTACGAATTGAAGAACATCTGTAAGGAAATGGCGGCTCTTGGTGCTGCCACGATAATACAGACGAACACACCAAGCAACGACTTGGTTTCACAACGTGAGGCATATCGCCTGTATCAAGAAATGCGAGTAAGGCGGTGGGTTGAGCAAGGGCTTATAACTCCACAACGTAATGGTTCCGCTCCCAACTCAAAGCGTTTCTATTCACGGGCAGAGCTGCAACAGCTCAACAATGCTGAAACATTAAAAACAATCATCAACAGATAAGAAACTATGAACAGGATTAGCAGATTTATCTCTGCCTATCTGAAAGGCAGACAGGAACGCAAAGCCGAACAACGTAAGACGGTGATGCAGAGTGAGTCTTTGAAAGTAGTGCAAGTAATGGAGTTCCAAAAGCAGCTTTACATTTGCTACAACAACATTCCGCTTATTGACATTCGCTATGTGGAGAATGTGCAAACAGTGCTGAATGACGCTCGCACAATCAGAGAAAAGTATATCGAAAGTAATAACATCAAATTTGGCGCACAATGAAGAAAATTTTATTGAAATCCCTTTCCCTTGTCAATTTCAAGGGAGTGCGTGATTTTAGTATCACGTTCAATGACGGCATAACGACCGTATGTGGGGACAATGGAACGGGCAAGACAACGCTCTATGATGCGTATCTGTGGCTTTTGTTTGGTAAGGACAGCACAGGTAGAAGTGACGGTGCTAATGGCTTTAACGTGAAAACCAATGACGAGAACGGAAAGCCAATATATCGTTTGGAACACTCTGTAACAGCCGTGCTTGATGTGGACGGCAAGGAAATAAAACTGCAACGCTCACTTTGTGAGAAGTGGCAGAAAGTGAACGGTACTACTGATGAAGTGATGAAAGACGAAACACAGTATTTCATCAATGATGTGCGCACAGGCACCAAGAAAGAGTATCAAGCCGAAATATCGGAAATCATACCAGAAGATGTGTTCCGTATGATTACCAACCCGTATTTCTTTACATCATTGAGTGCGGACACGCAAAAGGAAATGTTGCTTGAAATGGTTGGCAACATAGATGATGAAGAAGTGGCGGCTACTAATCCAGAGTTCATTGCTTTGCTTGATGAAGTGAACGGAACGAGCCTTGCTAAGTGGACAAAAGAAGTCGCTGCCAAGAAAAAGGCTTGTAATGATGCGCTTGTCACAATACCAGCAAGCATAGAAACCGCTCAAAAGCTCATGCCCGAAAGTGAAGATTGGTCGGCACTTGAAAAGCAGTTGAAGTCATTGCAAGACAGCGTTAAGGGCATAGACGCACAGATTAGCGATAAGTCGGCACTTAACGAAGAAGCCTATAAGCGTAAGATGGAGTTGCGCAACAAGCAATCCCAAAAGCGTATGATGTTGCAAGACCGTGAGAGTGCTATCCGCATGGAAACTAACGCAGCGCATAACAAGGCTATTGCTGAAATTCAGCAGATGGAGGGTGAGCTTTCAATCAATCAGACCAACGTGTCACGTTACCGCAACGAGAAAAAGGCTACTGATGATAAGGTGGCAGAGCTTAACACAAAGCTCGTAGATATGCGTGAGCAATTCAAGACCATTGCCAAAGAACAGTTCACAGAACCAAATGGTGATGTGCTTGTCTGCCCTACCTGTGGTGAACCTTACAAGGGTGAGAATTTGGAAAACGCAATTGCGAAGCTCCGTGGAAACTTTGAACAAAACAAGGCAAAGCGACAAAAGGACATTCAGACCAAGGGCAAGCAATACAAGGCTGAATATGACAAGGCTGTCGAGCAGCAGACCAAACTAACAGGACTGATAGCCAAACTTGAAGACGAAGCCCTCACTATTAAGGGAAATATCGAAATCAAGAAAGCGCATATCCCCGTTGCTGGCAATGCGGACGAAGCCATTGCGTCTGATGAACAGTGTATTGCCTTGCGCAATGACATAGCGGACATTGACAACCAACTGAAAATTGAGGTGCCACAAGCTGATGTGTCGGAACTGCAAAGCAGCAAGAACAACATCAACGCCCAGATTGCCGACATCAACAAACGACTTGGCAAACGTGCCATGATTGAGCGTGTCAGCAAAGAGGTGGCAGAACTTGAAGAAAAGCGTATCTCCAACAATCAAGCCAAGGCAGACTTGGAGCGTTGGGAAGATGTATATACACGCTTTCAGAAGTCAAAAGATGAAGTTCTCATGCAACGTATCAACGGCTTGTTCAGTGTCGTTTCGTTTTCCTTTGTCAAAGACCAGAAGAACGGTAGCGAGAAAATCACTTGCTATTGTAGCGTGAACGGTGTGCCTTATGCAGATGTAAACGCTTGCGGCAAGGTGAACGCTGGCTTGGATATTATCAACGCCATTTGTGCCACTAAGGGTATTTCTGCACCGATATTCATTGACAACAGAGAGAGCTTTAACAATATCATTCCTACTATCTCGCAAATTGTGAACTTGAGGGTAAGCAATGATAAACAGCTAACCATTATAGAATAATCAATATGGAAGAACAGAAATCAATGACTGCACCGCAGCAACAACAGGGCGGTGCTGTCGCAAAGAAACCACAAGCGAAGAACTTAGACACGCTGAAACGAGTGCTTAACGCTGATTCGGTAATGACACAGTTCAAGAACGCCCTTAGCAAGAACGCATCTACATTCGTTGCGTCACTCATAGACTTGTATAGTTCGGATAGCAAGTTACAGTTGTGCGACCCTAACCAAGTGGTGAAAGAAGCACTGAAAGCAGCGGTATTGCACTTGCCTATCAACAAGGCTTTGGGACAGGCTTTCATCATTCCGTATTACAACACGGTGATTGACGAGAAAGGCAACCGTGTGAAGAAGTACGAGCCTGTATTTCAGATTGGCTACAAGGGCTTGTATCAGCTTGCAATGCGTACAGGTAAGTATGCTATCATTAACGCTGATGTCGTGTACGAGGGTGAGTTACAGCGCATATGTAAACTGACGGGAGAGATTGATGTTGAGGGGCGTAAGGTATCTGAAAATATCGTAGGCTACTTTGCTTACATTCAGTTGGTGGACGGCTACCACAAGGCTCTCTATATGAGCGTTGAGGATATGGCGGCACACGCCAAGCGTTACTCTAAGGCTATTGCATACACCAAGGGCGTTACTATTGACACGCTGCTTAACCTCGCAAAGCTGCCTGTTAATGCTGACAGCACACAAGTAGGTTGGCAAGGAAACTTTCACGCTATGGCGATAAAGACCGTGCTACGCAATCTCTTGGGCAAATATGGCTATCTCACGGTATCATTGCAAGAGGGTATTGCATCCGACACGCAAGGCGATACGGAAGACAAGCCAGATGTTACTGTTGTCGTACAATCTCCAGAAGCATTTGACGATGCAGATGTGGAATACGAAGATGTAACAGATGTTCAGTCACTGCCACAAGGCGATGAGCAAGACGGACAGGAAACAGAGCCAGACCCAGGCTTTTGATTAACCAAGTGAACTATGGAGTTGAAAGTGTTAGGTTCAAGCAGTAGCGGCAACTGTTACATTCTTGACAACGGCAAGGAGGCTCTTATACTTGAAGCTGGAGTACGCTTCCAAGACGTGAAAAAGGCTTTGGGTTACAATCTCCGAAAAGTCGTTGGCTGTCTGATAACGCACCGACACCAAGACCACGCCAAGTATATAAAGGCTATGGTAGATAATGGCTTTTACACATTGGCTTTGCCAGATGTTTGGGAAACAAGGGGTGTATGGGGTTCACGCTCTGTCCCCATTGTTCCCAAACATGGGTACAAACTCGGTCGGTTTAAGGTGCTGCCGTTCAACGCTTGCCATGATGTCCCTTGTGTGGGCTACCTCATAGAACACCCCGAATGTGGGCGTGTGATGTTTCTTACTGACAGTTGCGAGTGTCTTAGCTTGTTCTCTAATCTTAACCACGTTTTGATTGAGTGCAACTATTCAATGCCTAAGCTCATTGAAGCTGTCAATGCTGGACTAACGCCCAAAACGCAAATAGACCGCTTGCCAAATTCTCACATGGAACTGCAAACGTGCAAGGCGGTACTCTCTGATTTAGACCTTTCCAATGTGTATAACATAGTGCTTCTGCACTTGTCAGACCACAACAGCGACAGATTGCAATTTGTATCTGAAATCGAAAGACATACGGGCAAGGTGGTGTATGCTGCTGCCCCAAATCTTAGCATAGACATTACAAAGTTCTGATATGGCAAAGGTCTTGGTGGAAAAAAGAAAAGGACTATTCACGCTACAACCATTGTATGAATGGTTTGCACAGGTATGTGATGGAATGTACCGCATTGAGGTTAAGCGTATGCGTAAGCCACGCTCTAACGACCAAAACGGGTGGCTGTGGGGTTGCATATACCCAATGCTGCTTGATGCACTCTTAGAGGCTGGTTGGGAGTTTGTGAGCGTTGAACAAGTACACGAATACTTCAAGAATATGCTTGCAAAAGATAGTGTAGTGAATAAGCACACGGGCGAGATTGTGGAGTTTCCCACATCAACTGCAACTATGGACACTCTGAAATTCTCCACATATTGCGAAAAGCTAAGGGAGTATGGGCGTGAATACCTTGGAATTGAAATACCCGACCCCGATAAATATAGGAGAACTAACGATGATACAGGTGTCTAACAATGTGGTTACTGACTTGGTAAGACACATTCCAATGATTTTAGAGTTGTTGCCCGACAATACAAGCACACGGGTTTACAATGCTGTGAGATTAACAAAAAAGAATATTCAGAAACTCAAAAAGTTAAGCGATGAACAAAGAAACAAAAACGGTTGAGGTGCAAGAATACCTCAAAAGTATCTGGCGAAAGCCAAACGAGAAACCAAGCAACAAAGGATATGGCGATAATGTCATTCCCGTAATGCTTATTGACAGCGAAAATAATGTTTCGTCTTTTCGGTTCGTATCTGATGATAAGGATTGGAATGAAGTTGTAGAAGACGAAGAAGTTGTACTCTGGTCTTATGTAACAGATATTCGCCCTAACATTCCAAACCTCAAAGATTACAAGACTATCAAGACCTATGAGGATGCTTGCGCTGCGCTTGGTGAAAAGGTTGATGAGGTTACGCTAACTAATGCTGGAGTACCGAAGCATATTATCGCCCTTATGAAGTTGGAGCTTGTTTGCAAGGCTCTTTGGGGTGGTGAGGTTAAGGTCTATCCCGACCCTAACGGCAATCGTACCTATTACTATCCTTGGTTTGCCTTATATACCAAAGATGAAGTGGAGCGCATGAATAGCGAAGAAAGGGGTTTGCTTCTGTCTGCTAGTGCGGCTTATGGTGCGTTTGCGGGCTGGGGGTATGCGTATGCGAGTAATCCTTCCTCGTACTCGTTTGCGAGCAGTGGCTTCCGCTTGTGCCTTGATACATACGAAAAGGCAAGATATTTTGGAGCACAGTTCTTGGAGTTGTGGACAGAATACCTCGCATACAATTTCAAAGTTGGAGAACGCTTAAAATAATTGTTGAACCAAAAACAGAAAGTTATGCAAGATTTAATGTTTGCTGAAGAACCCGTTGAAAAAAGGGAACAGCTATTGCGTGACAACTGCGACCAAATCGTAGAGCGTAGTTACACACGCAAGTTTGAACAGCACGAAGTGAACGCAAGGCGTGAGGAGCTGGAGAACGTGTCTATCCAAGTGTCAGAGCTTGAAGACAAACTCGCTGAAATCAGAGCGGACTACAAGGGACGCATAAAGCCGTTGCTTGAAAGACGAGGCTTAATCCTTGATGAACTCAAAGCAAGAGGCAAGTATGTAAAGGGCGATTGTTTCAAGTTCGTAGATGTGGACGAGGGAAAGACTGCATTTTACTCGCCAGAGGGTTACAAGTTGGAGGAAAGACCGATTACACCCGAAGAAAGACAGCGTACCGTTATGCAATTCGTGCGTAGAACAGGAACAGAAAATTAAGTTATTCACCAAGTAAAACAACAAAACAATGGAGCAAAACAATGAAAAGATTGCCGTTAATATCGGCAACTACACAGGCGAAAAGCCTATCGAAGTAATACTGCGTGAGGGTGTTGCGCCTAAAGTTCAGCAGTTGGAGTTGAAAGAACCCGAAAGTATCAACGTGACGGGTGTACTCTCCACGCCTCTTGACTGGCTTACAAAGCGTATTGACACTATCGAACAGAAGAAAGCCAATATCGTAGTGAACCGTGAGGACATGACAATAACGCTCACAATCAACGAAAGCGACTACTACACAAAGTCCACGTTTGTAGGCAAGGCTGCCTATTCGGAAATCTTTGAGAAGTTCCACATCAACGATGAAAAGAGCGGTTGGATTCCCGCAAAGTTGGGTCAGTTCTTGCGCCTTAACCGTGCCGTATTCGCTGACAAGACAGAGAACATGAAACTTGTATCTGTCCTCAAGAATTTCACTGCAAACGCAAAGTCGAAGATTGAGAAGCAGCGTGACCCGTCTGGAAGTCGTGCCGATGTGTACCGTACACAGGTGGAAAGCAATCTTCCCAAGAGTTTCACTGTGAGCATCTCCATTTTCAAGGGTACGGAGAAAACGCCTATTGAGGTGGAGTTTGACCATTACCTTACAGACGGTGAGGTGTTCTTACAGCTTGTATCGCCTGGTGCAAAGGAAGTGGCAGATGAATACCGTGACCGTTGCATTGACGATGTGCTGGCTAAAATCCGTGAGATTGCGCCCGACATTGCCATAATGGAGGCTTAAACACTAAGGTATGGCAGACAAGCGGAAATACTCACTTATGCCTTTTGATACGAGGGTGTGGTTGTCAGACCCTCGTATCAATACCCTTTCGTTCACAGCAAAAGGGGTGTGGGTAACAATGCTCTGCTATATGTGGGATAGTTCCCAACGTGGTATGCTTGTAAAACCTAACAACACACCATACACATTGAATGAGTTGGTCGTGTTGTTAGGTCTTACAGACGATGAGCCATTACAGGAACTCATAGATTGCGGTGTGCTGTCGTTAAACCACAAAGGCGTGTGCTATTCCGCTGACATGGTTAAACAGACTGATATAAGCGAGAAAAGGCGCAATGCTGGCAAGAAAGGCGGTGATGCAATGAAACAACGGCTGACGGAAAAAGACAAAGCACCATTCATTGAGAAAGAAAATGAGGTTGCGCCACCAACACCTAAAGAACCGCCACCCAAGCAAACACAGCAAGAACAGCCTTTGCTATTCGCCAACGATACAGGCAGCGATGATGTACCGCCACCACTCACAGAAAAGCAAAAGCAACTGATTGAGAAAAAGAGAAAGTACCACTATGCCGAATGTGTTACACTTACCCGTGATGAATATGCCAAGCTCTGTGCGGAACACACGGAAGATGGCGCAAAGCGGATGATTGAAATGCTTGACAACTATAAAGGCTCAAAAGGCAAGCGGTACAAAAGTGATTACAAGGCTATCCTCAATTGGGTAGTGGATAAGTACAACGAAGAATATTTAAGATATGGAACTCAACGGCAAACCAATTCTATTGCCCCAAACACAGGAAGAGGCATTGAAAATAATACGAGATATGCAAGCGGAGCGTTACCACTTGACCACACAGCGGTCGGAGGCTCTGATAGCACAACACAGGAGGGCTACTCTGAAAGGTTTTAGATATGACCTTACTGACCCTCACGAATACGCACAACACGTTAATCTGATTGTCAGCATTGGCAAGAACTATATGCTGCGTGAGTTTTCGGATTTCGTTGTTGATGAACACAACTCCAAGGTGTTGCGTTTCTTGACCTACTACTTTAACAATTGCATTTTGGCTGAAAACGTGTTCCCCGATGAAGATTACAAGCTCTACAAGAACATCTTGCTTGTCGGTGAACCTGGCACAGGCAAGACCATGATAATGCAAATCTTTTCGGACTACCTTAGAGCGACCAATAACGAGAACTATTTTCGCAATATCAGCATGACCCAACTAATGAACTACCACAAGGTATATGGGCATATTGACAAGTACACATACAATGAGCAGAAAGGCGCAAGCACACAAGAGGCTTATGATGGTGTTGCTCCATTCGGAGTGTGTCTTAACGACTTGGGATTGGCTACCGAAAAACAAAAGAGTTTTGGAACGCTGCTAACACAGATAACCGATGAATTTCTGTTTGCTCGCTACGAGATATACCAACAGTACGGCAAACGCTATCACATAACAAGCAATCTGACGGTGCGAGAACTGAAAGAACGCTTTGAGAAACGACTGATTGACCGTTTCAAAAGTTTCAACGTGATAGAGTTGCACGGTGGAAGTAGGCGCAAGTAGCGTTTTTTATTTACTTATTAAGTGTGTTTGATGAATAATGTTAGAACAGACGGAACATAAATTCAATTACGATTGGACGCTGAAAAACGCCAACTTTACGAAAGACAAAGGCAAGGTGTTCAGTTGTTTTGCTTGTGGGGGGTAGTTCTATGGGGTACAAATTAGCTGGCTTTGATGTGGTTGGATGCAACGAAATAGATAAGCGTGTTATGGACTTGTACGAGAGAAACCACCACCCACGATATGCCTTTCTTGAACCTATACAGACATTCAAGGAAAGAACTGCATTTCCTGATGCGTTGTACAACCTTGACATTCTGGACGGCTCGCCTCCTTGCTCCACGTTCACAATCGCAATGGCAAGGACACGACAGGAAACATGGGGTAAGGAAAAGCGTTTCAGAGAGGGACAGGCAGAGCAAGTGCTTGATACGCTATTCTTCGATTTCATAGATGTTGTACGCAAGTTGCGCCCAAAGGTTGTTATCGCTGAAAACGTGAAAGGATTGCTCCAAGGTGCTGCCAAGAAATACGTTCAACGTATTCACATGGAGTTTGAGGATGCGGGTTATACCTGTCAGCATTTCTTGCTTGATGCGCAATACATGGGTGTGCCACAGCACAGGGAACGTGTTTTCTTTGTGTGCCTTAGAAACGACCTCATACAGTATGTACCGACCGCACACACATTGTTTGACACATACCCTGTAATCAATCTGAATTTTGACGAAAAGCCTATAACGTGCGAGGATGCACACCTCACACTTGGCGACCCGATAACAACACCTTGCTACATTGACGAATACAAGCGGTTGAAGAATGGCGAGGAAACTAAATACCAACAATGCGCCTTGGTTTATAAGAACATGGTACACCCCACGATATTAGCTGGGTATCGGCAAAAAGCCTCGCCTATGCCAAGTTGGGGCATGAACTGGCTTTCAAACGAAAGTGTATGCAAGGTGTCCTCTTTCCCGACAGACTACGATTTTGGCAACCAAAAGCCATATTACGTTTGTGGAATGAGCGTACCGCCTGTAATGATTGCGCAAATCGCAAGTAGAGTTTACGAACAATGGTTATCCAAAATTAAAACAGCATGAAGAAGAATGTAATACTGATGTTGAACAGAGTGTTTCCCGTAAAGCACAAGAAAGAGGGAAAGCCTACGATGTTTGCAAACTTGCTCCACGCAAGCCACAAAATACATACCGTGCGTGTGGATGCAAGCGGATTGTGGGCAAAGCGGTGTGAGGAAGTGAACAGTGGAAAGAAAATACTTTCTGTGCGTGAATGGACGGAAAGACCTTACCGCTCGGAACAGCGAGAGTTGAAGAAGTTAAGCCAGATAGGACTGCAACACATAACTATGACATATTCATCTGATGATGCGCTGCCTCAGTGTTGGATTGACAACAAGCGTGTGCCAGTTGAGGATGTGGCAAGCAATGACGGGTTGAGTGTTGATGATTTCGTAGATTACTTCTTTGGCAAGTGCGGATGCAAGAGCAACGTGTTTGAGGGAGTGATAATCCACTTTACAGATTTCAGATACTGACTATGAGCGCAAATGTTTTTGATGCGGAAGATTTACGCAAGGCAAGGCGTGAGTTGCAAAAGTATAATGCTATGAGTAGAGAAGAATATAAAAATATACTCGGTGAAGAAATGTGCAAGTTCTGTCCGTGGCGCAATGGCGATATAGACCATAGGGCGGATGGTTTGTGCGAGGGTACTTGGTGCGATGATGCAATGGATAATTTCATTGAGGAAAACGAAGAATACTTTGATAATGATGAATGAGCCTTTGGTACTGAAGAACTGCACTTGCTACAATTGCGATTGCATGGATGTGATGAAAGATATGTCAGACAACAGCGTGGATTTCATTCTGTCTGATATTCCCTACGACTTGGATTTGAACGGTGGAGGCTCACATGGTGACTTTGCCACAAGAAAGCAAATCCAATCACGCAAGAACAGCTCGCTTTATTTCGTGTCGCAAGGCATTGACTATGACAAGGTGTTTGGCGAGTTTGAGCGGATTTGCAAAGGTGTGAACATCTGCGTGTTTTGTTCCAACAAACAGATAGGGCGCATAATGACATGGTGGGAAAACAAGGGGTATGTGGCAACCTTGCTTGTATGGGATAAGCCTAACCCTATTCCGTTGGGTAACGGCTGCTACATAAACAACCTTGAATTTATCGTGTACATCCGTTCAAAGGGTGTTACTTACAACAGCCTCGGTTATGAACTGCAATTGAAAACATTTCACGACCAACCGCCACAGGCAAAGAGCAGACTACACGAAACGGAAAAACCAATAAGCCTGTTGCGCCACTTGCTCATGTTACACTCCAATGAGGGTGATGTGGTGTTTGATGCGTATGCTGGCAGTTTTTCAACAGCCATTGCGTGTTACAAGGAAAAGCGCAAGTTTATAGGCTGTGAGATATTGCCCAAATACTTTGAAAAGGCGATGAAACGGCTTGAATGGGAACAAAGGACACAGTATTTATTCTAATAAAAACAATCTTAATATGGAAGTGAACGCAACAAAGCGCACTGATTTATTCTTGATAGACCCAAGAAACATTGTAGTTATGGAGGGTTTCAATGTGCGTAGAGATTTTGACTTGGAAGAACTCAAAGAGCAGATAAAGGCAAATGGAGTGCTTAACCCTGTTACCGTTATCCCCTACAAAGAGGATGGCATGGAGAAATACAAGTTGGTGGATGGTGAAAGACGATACCGTGCCACTATGCTTGCAATATCGGAGGGTGCAAACATTCCATTCATCAAGGCACTTAAAGCCCCCAAAGGCGCAACAACGGAACAGCTCTACATAGAGCAGATGATGCGCAACGAGGGCAAGCGTTTCTCTGAATTAGAATGTGCCATAATGTTTAGGCGTTTCAAAGAAGAATTTGGCTACTCACAGGTTGAGATTGCCGAAAAGTTCAAAAAATCGCCTGCGTTTATCAGCAAGTGCCTCTCGCTGTTGGACTTGCCACAATACTTACAAGACAAGATAGCCGCTGGCGAGTTGTCGACAATGGCAGCAAGAGAGATAAGCAACAGCTACACACATGAGAGCGACCAAGTGAGAGCAGTGAAAACAGCGTTGAGAACTGCAAAAGCCAATGGTCGTGCCACGGCTACCAACAAGGAAGTGCAAAGCTTCCTCAAGGAGGCAAAGCAAGCAAAAGCCATTGCGGATGCGCTGCGTAGCATTTGGGCGTATCTGGACGGTGAAAAAGAAGTTAATGTAGATAGGCTTATTACGTTGCTTGACAGCACCAACAGCCTACATTCAGCAATGAAAGAATACAAAAAGACAAAATAACGATGGAAAAGAGAGAAAAGAAAAAGCCTATCCGTTTACCTCGTAAACTCAAAAAGGACATTATCAAAGTGTCGGGGCGTGAGAACTATTACAGGATTGTATTTCTTATGACCCTCGGATATGTAAAAACAGGCAATCAGTACATCAAAATCAAGCGTGGCAATGGCTAAGATAGTTGATAAGGCTTATATCGGTATAGACACAGGAACGCATACAGGCGTGGCTATATGGGGCAGCGGACAGTTCCTTTTGCTTGAAACAATGGCAATACACAAGGCAATGGAGATTGTGAATGAGTATGTCCAATCGGGTATTGAGGTAGTTGTGCGTGTCGAAGACCCACGGCAAAGAACATGGTTCGGAACAGAGAGAATGAGCTGTGAGCAAGAACGGAAGAAACTGCAAGGTGTCGGCTCTGTAAAGCGTGATGCAAGCATCTGGGATGATTTTCTTTCAGACTTGTGCAAGACGAAAAGAAATGTCAAGTACGAAATGGTTGCTCCTAAGCGAAATGTAACCAAACTTACAGGCGAGAGTTTCAAGGCAATAACGGGCTGGCAAAGTCGCACAAATGAGCATAACAGGGATGCGGCTATGTTAGTTTACGGTCTTTAAGCAAATTTTTCGTTAAATAGGTGTTTGTTAAACACAAAATTAGTATCTTTGCAAAGTACATTCACCAAGTAAATCACAACGGTATGACAACGGCAATAATTAGCATAGCAACGGCTTTACTCCTTTTCGGTGTCCTTTATCTGGGCGGCTGGGAATGGATAGGCGAAAAGGTGGCGCAACTGCTGCCTAAAGCACCGCTGACAGCGGGCGAAAAGGTGGTTATATTCCTTAATGGCGAGTATAACCGCACAGCAACAATCACAAAGGTTGGTGCCGAATACCTGTATATCTATGGAGGTTCGGTTAAGCTGCCCATTGATTACAGAGGGCGTTTCTATGGTTATGGTGTTGATACCAACGATGGAAGTCGGATTGTGTTCCTCAAATACAGGAAACACTACCGTCTTGTACGCTTGGCTGAATACATACGCAAATGTTTCTGTGTAATTGAGGACGAGGATAACCTTGTCCCCGATTGCATGGACAACACTACTGACAAGGAAGAAAGCGAGGTGAGCGATGAATGTTGAACAGATGAAGTACCGCAAGGTTTCGGACTTGCACCCATTGGCAAGCAACCCTCGCAAGATTACAAAGGCAGAGTTTGACCGTTTGGTGGACTCTATACGCATTAACGGCTTTTGGGAACATCAGCCTATGGCGTTGGAGGAACAGGACGGACAACTTGTAGTGTTGTCTGGCAACCAACGCCTCAAGGCGGTTAAGAAACTCAAAATGAAAGAAGTTCCGACCGTACTTTATTCTGACCTTACAGAAGATGAACGCATTGACATCATATTGCGCTCAAACATCAACAATGGCGATTGGGACTACAACGCTCTGACAGTAGAACCGACCTTTCAAGATGTAAACTTTGACTTTATCGGAATCACATTTCCAGAAGATGAGGAAGAACAGCCAAAGAGCAAAAAGAAAACTGCAAAGGTCGAGCAACAGACAGATGAAGAAGATGATGATGAAGCCGAAAGCGAAAGCACCGATGATGAGGTGAACGACAAGGAGGCTTTCTACCGTTCCATGTATAATGATTGCTTGTATGAGAGCGACAACATATTTGAAATTCCCAATCTTCTGCTTGAACAGCAAGCTGGCAAGGTGGAACTGCCGCTTAGTCCTTGGGGCGCAAACAGCCGACTACGCAAAAATGTAGCGACTTATCATTTCTATGTAGATGATTATCGGTTTGAAGCGTTGTTCAAAGACCCTATAAAGATACTCACAAGTGGATGCAAGGCGGTAGTAGAGCCTAATTGTAGTTGTCACGACCAAACCCCTATTGCATGGGGGCTTCAACTCATTTACAAGAAACGCTGGCTTTCTCGCTATTTCCAAGAGTGCGGAATAAAGGTGTATGCAGACCTTAACGTGAGCCACAAGTTTATAGAATACAACAAAATGGGTATTCCCAAGGGGTACAATGCTTTCTTTACCCGTGGTTTGGATGGTTGGATGGAGAGCTTGAAATCTGACCTACAAGTAGCACAGGAGATAAGCGGGCTTGAACGCCCCAACTTGGTCGTATATGGTGGCGGTGAAGAAGTGCAAGACTTTTGCCGAAAGCACGGTTTGCTATATATTACTGATTTTATCAACGCTAAAAAGAAGTAAGCTATGGGTAGAAATGCAAACGGATTACTGAAAAGCAATACAGATAAAGGTGATTTGACTGTTGACAAGGCCATAGATATGGTCAAGTATGCCATCAAGCGAGGTATTCGCTTTGATTACTTGCTCGTAGATAGCTGGTTTACAAACACTAAGCTTGTGCGTTTCATTTCCAGCAGACATATCAAGTGTCACCTGTTGGGCATGATTAAACTGGGCAAAACCAACTATGCAACGAAGCATGGTAAGATGAATGCCAAGCAAATCATCAAGCACCTGCAAAAGGAGAAGGCATGCAAACACAACAAAATACTTCGCTGTACCTATTGTACAATGGACGTTAAGTTGGATGGTGTGCCAGTCCGTTTGTTCTTTTGCAAGCGAGGACGCAAGGGAAACTGGAATGGGTTGTTGACCACAGACCTTTCTCTTAGCTTCCTTGAAGCGTATCGTATTTATGCCAGACGATGGGCTACCGAAGTTGCATACAAGGATTGCAAGACCTTGCTGAACTTTGGTAAATGCCAGTCTGTACATTTTGCCGCTCAAATTGCTAGCTTCACTTTGACAATGATGCAGTATAACATCTTGTGTACAGTGAAGAGATTTGAAGCGTATGAAACCATCGGTGGTCTCTTTACAGAGGTTACCAATGACACTCTCGAGTTGTCCGTAACGGACAAGATATGGGCTATCATTTTGGACTTCGTTCTGGAAGCAGCAGAGCGTTACTCTATAGATGCTACAGAGTTGCTGGCAGATTTCATCGAAAGTAATCCTGTTGCCCATACGCTGCGTAATATGTATATTTATAAACAAGCAAGTTGATATTTATTCACTTGCGAAACTTCAGTTATATAACTTTGCAATATGGAAGATAAAATAAAGCAAATGTTGGATGATTACGGTTTGACCGAAAGCCAACTCACAAGTGAGGAACTTGATAAACTCAAAGAGGAAATCAAGGCAAAAGAACAGGGAAAGGTCGTGCTTGACAGCGTGCTTGACAATCCCTCATTGTTTTATCGTCTAAAAAAGTAAACGGCTATGGGAAGAAATAGTGCTGGCGTTAAGGCTGGAACCAATGACGGAGGTGGACAATACAAGGGCAAAATAAGCCATGTTGGTTCACTCGTAGAAATGAAAGATAAAGCTATGTATAAAGCGACAAAAGAGGCTATTTCACGTTATCATGCCGTAATGGGTGTGCGCCAAAGGAATGTGAAACTTGCCGATTTGGGCGGTAGTGCATACGGAGTACACGTTACAAGGGGCGGCAAATCTGAAGCCGTGTATCTTGACAGAAAGCATTTTGACACGGGAGCGAAGAATGTTTCAAGAGAGCACGCCAAGAATTACAAGAGCGGATGGAGTACGAGCACAAATAAGCCTGTTGCCCATACGGTAACACACGAACTTGCACACGCTACATGGAACGCTCACATGACGGGCGCAAACCAAAAGGCAGCGGGCAAGGAAGTGAACGCCCTTTACAAGAAATGGAGCCGTGACAAGCGTAAGAAAGGCTATGGCAAGGATGCTACAACCAACGTGAGCGAGTTTTGGGCAGAAACAGTTACAAAAGCCGTACATGGAAAGTCAGACAAGTACACAAAGGCGGTTAAAGCTATTGCCAAGAAGTATAAACTTTAAGACATTACAAAACAACTAAATAAAAAACAATGAAAAAGATTGAACTTACCGCTGACGAGATAAAAGTTATCAAACAGCAGCTTAACGGAGAAATCGAAGTGTGGAACGCAACCGATGAACAGCAGAAGTTGCTCACAGGTGTAATTGACAAAGCCGAGGCACTCATGGAAGAAACAGATGCCTATGACGATTTGGACAATTACATGGAGGGCGGTTTGGTTGCCTGGTTCTATGATAAGTACAAGGCACAGGAACAGGCTTAGAGCCGATTAACCAAGTGAATAAATCGGGCGGTGTTTCTCGCTGTCCGATTTTTTGCAGTTATAAAGTGTGTTCAATAAACACGTTAAAGCGATAAATCAACGAATTTACAACGAATGGCACTATTTGAGAAAGGAAATAAAAAGGGCAACCGCTTCACTTCCGAGAACCAACCTAAGAAACGAGGTCGGGGCAATCTTTCTGTGCTAAAATACATACAGACCACCACAGGCAAAAAGGTTAATCCTCAAAGCAGCAAAGAAGAAATACTAAAGGTAATACAACATCTGTATGAGAGTTCAACAGCAGAACTTGAACCATTGTTGAAAGACCCAACCGACCGCACCAAACCAAACAAGGACACGCCTATCTGGGTGTTGAACATCATAGCCGCCATTAACTCTGATATACGTTACGGGCGTACTTCCACTGTTGAAATGCTCTTTGACAGAGTATTTGGCAAGGCTACACAAAACATAGAGGGCGAAATCAACGCCAACGTGTCAAACAACGTGGATTTGTCGGCATTGTCTAATGAAGAACTTATACAATACAATACGCTACTTGATAAGATAAGGAACAGCGCAAAGAATGGCAAAGAATAAGAACATAACACTGCCCTTGGCTCTTGCAGTCAAAGTGGAACTATTCCGTAGAGGTCGTTTTGACTTTATAACGAGCCGTGACGGGAAGAACCATGACAAGCAACAGCAAGCCCTATCCATACTGACGGATAGCGACCATGTGGAAATCCTGTATGGTGGTGCTGCTGGTGGCGCAAAGTCGTGGACAGGTGCTGTGTGGCTTTTATTCATGTGTCTTGCCTTTGCTGGTACCAAGTGGTTTATTGGTCGTGCCGAGTTAAAGCGCATCACGCAATCTACTTATATCACGTTTAAACGTGTATGCGCCATGTATGGAGTTCCAGAAGAAATGTGGAGTTTCAACGGACAGCTAAACTATATTCAGTTCTACAATGGTTCACGCATTGATTTTCTTGACTTGCAATATAAGCCCTCAGACCCTCTTTATGAACGCTACGGCTCTATTGAGTTTACAGGCGGTTGGATAGAAGAGGGCGGTGAGGTGAACTTTGGCGCATACGACACCCTCAAGGCCCGTATCGGTCGTTGTCTGAATGAGGAATACGGACTAAAGCGAAAGCTATTCATTACCTGTAACCCCAAGAAGAATTGGATGTATGATATATTCTACAAGCCATACAAGGCTAATCAGCTTGCGGAATACCGCTACTACATTGCTTGCTTGGTACAGGAAAACCCATTCATAGACCCCGACTATATAGAGGGCTTAAAGACAACCTCCGACAAAGTGAAGTTTGCCCGCCTATTTCTTGGTGATTGGGAATATGACGATAACCCCAACGCCCTATGCTCGCATGATGATATATGCGCCATATTCGGAAACAAGCTGGCTTTGCGTACAGGCAAGCATTACATTACGGGGGATATTGCCCGTTTTGGTGCCGACCATGCACGTTTGGCTGTATGGGATGGATATTTCATCATTGACAAGGTTTGCTTTGCCATAAGCAAGACAACTGACATTCAAACATGGATAACCACAAAGCAAAGGAAATACCGAATACCAAACCACAGGGTGATTGTTGATGAGGATGGTGTGGGCGGTGGTGTTGTTGATAATTGCGATTGCAACGGCTTTGTCAATAACTCCACGGCTATGCAAGGCGAGAACTACCAAAACTTACAGACACAATGCGGTTATAAGCTCGCAGAACACATTAACGCCCATGAAGTAGGCATTGATGAGGATTTGGTGAGCCAAGCCGACAGGGAGCAAATAACGAGAGAGCTTGAACAACTGCAAACGTGGAAAGCGGACAGTGACGGCAAGCTGAAGCTAAAGCCAAAAGAGGAAATCAAAGTTGAAATAGGTTGTTCTCCCGACTGGCGAGATATGTTTCTTATGCGCTGCTGGTTTGATTACAACGAAGTGGACATTCCAGATAACATAGAAAGAATTTTAGGTTTAACTTAACAATAACTACGATGGGCATAATTCAGACTATCACAAATGAGTTAAAGGCGGCTATCGGCTATCAGCAAAGTTTTGATGAGCTATTGACCGCTGGCGATGTGACAAGAGCGGTTGCAATGCTTAACAGCCGTTCCGAGGCTGCTTCTCGCAATCTGTTAGATTATGAGGTTGGTAGCCACAAGGTAATGGAGCGTGAAGACAGAGCGGTGTATGACAAGAAAGGAAATTTCTTGCGTTGGAGTAAGCGCAACAAAATCCCTATTCCCTGGCAGAAGTACATTAACGAGATTAGCCTCGTGTTCCTGTATGGCAGACCCGTGAAATGGACGCAGCTATCTAAGAACACAGATGATGCGTTTTCAACTTATAATGAGCTGATGCGCCAAGTACACTTTGACAGCTCTGTGCGTAAAGCAAAGCGAGCAGCGGGTGCGGAGGGTTGTGCAGCCATTCTCTACCATGTGTACCGTGACGAGAATAACACGCCACAGCTCTTGCTGAATGTGTTGAGCAAGAAAAACAACGATGATATATACACGCTCAAAGACCAATACGGACGGCTCAAAGCCTTTGCTTGGGGGTACTACCTTACAGAGCAAGGCAACCGCACAATACACCACATAGATGTATATACAGCTAATACAATCTATCTGTGCAAGCGTGGTAATATCGGTTGGGAAGTGCAAACCATGTTGAACCCCATCGGCAAAATCCCCGTGTTGCTGTTTGAGCAAGAAACAGAACACGCAGATGTGCAACCGATGATTGAGCGAGAGGAAAACATGGAGAGTGTGGATGCAGATGTAAATGACCGCTTCGCTAACCCAGCGATGGTTGCAACCGCAGAAATCCTAAACTCACTCCCAAAGTCAGAGGAAGAGGCAAAGCTCTTTATCTTAAAAAATGGAGGTGATGTGCGTTACCTCACATGGGACCAAGCGAGCGAGAGTAAGAAAAATCAGTTTGAGAGGTTGGACAAGCACATTCTTTCCAAGTCGTTCACTCCCAATATTGACTTTGACAATATGAAAAGCCTTGGCAATCTTTCAGCAAAGGCAATCCGCAAAGTCATGTTGCTTGCAGTCATAAAGGCAGAACGGCACAAGGAAGACCATGATGGCTATATGAACCGCCACGCATCATTGATGAAAGCCATACTTGGAAATGTGCTTGACTACCGACACAAGGCAATGTATGAAGCGTTGGAATTGGGGCATAAGTTCCAAGAGCCGTTTGGTGATGATGTAAGTGAAATGCTTGCCGACCTTTCAAAGCAATACAACGATGGCGCATTGAGCCTTGAAAGCTATGTAGAGAAATCCTACTTGGTAGAGGATAGCAAGTCGGAAATGGAGCGCATCAAGACCGAGCAAGCCGAAAGACTTGCGCAGCAAATGGAGTTGAACAAAATGGACGTATTCGGGGAGGCTGAATAATGGAAGTAAAGACAAGATACAATATCGGTGATGAGGTTTGGACAATGCTTAACAATAGACCGCATTGTTTCCGCATATCTGGCATAGAGGTGTACTGTAACTCATTGCGTACATTCGTGCGTAACGTGGAGCATACCAACACAGGCACACGCAACAATCCGCAGCACCTATACTTTTTGGATAGTGCCTGTCTCCCGACAAAAGAAGAACTGATTAAAAATTTATTCAATGGCTAAGAAGATAGCGACCAACCCAAAGGACTTAGGGCTAACGTGCAAGGATTGTAAACACTCATACGACCCGCACAGCCCAGCTATTGACGGACACATGATTTTGTGCCGTTGTCCATTTTGGGAATACAGCAAGTTTCTAACAAGGGATATATGCGACAAATTCAGTAAGAAGTAAGCAATGGCAAAGATAGACTATAAGAAAGCGCAAGCCGAATTATTCCAGCGCACAGAGGGGTATGCTGCCAACATAAGGGTGGTGTATCGTGATGTGTTGATGCAAATAATTAACTTGGTGAAGAATACAGAATTGGAGGATGGAAAACCTTTCTCCTTTGCTGAATATGGGTATAGCGAAAAGGTTACGCCCATGTTGCGCAATATGTATAGCCGTATCTATCAGACCATACGCAAGGGAGTAGAAAGGGAATGGCTCAAATCTAACGAACACACAGACGAACTTGTTAAGGCGGTGTTTGGTGATAGTGCGATAGAAAACCCATTCTTTGCAAAATACTTTCAGCACAACCAAGAAGCCATGAACGCCTTTTTTTCAAGAAAGACAGGCACAAGCGGATTGAACCTTTCTCAAAGGGTGTGGAGATACACGGGAGCCTACAAGAAAGAGCTTGAAAATACTATTGATTTGGCTATTGGAGAGGGAACGGCTGCAAACAGAATGGCAACTGTCGTTCAGAAATATCTCAACGACCCCGATAGATGGTACAGGCGTTTTCGTGTAAAGGTGGGTGAAGATGAGAACGGAAACCCTATTTATGGGCGCAAGTGGAAACGTAGGGTGTTTGACAAGGAAAGTCAGTCTTACAAGTGGATTGACGATGACCCTAAAGATTACCACCCAGGCAGAGGCGTTTATCGTTCCTCATATCGAAATGCACAGCGACTTGCAAGAACCGAAACAAACATTGCATACAGAACGGCAGAATATGACCGCTGGCAAGATATGCACTTTGTTGTAGGTATTAAAATTAGGTTGAGCAACAACCATCCCGAACCCGATATTTGCGATGATTTGAAAGGTATCTACCCCAAGACATTCAAGTGGACGGGATGGCACCCGAATTGCCGCTGTTACCAAGTGCCTGTGCTTGCCACTCATGGAGAACTTGATAAGATGTTAGACAATATCCTTGATGGCAAAAGCCCAGACAATGTAGAGTGTTCTGGTGAGGTGACTGCAATGCCGAACCGTCTTATAAGTTGGGCGAGGGACAATGCAGAACGCATGGAAAAGGCTAAGAGTGCTGGAACACTACCTTATTTCTACAAAGACAATGAGCAAGGCATAACGGATGCGCTTAACGGCTACCGACCCGTAAGAAAGCCTCTATCCAACGAAACAAAGGAAATGCGAAAGGTTATAAGGCGGCTTGCTGTTGGTGCGCTGGTGGGCAAAGAAATAGCATTGTCGCAAATAGGGCTGACCGCCACAATGTCAAACCGTAGCATTAAGGAATGGCTTAACCAACCGTTTAGTGATGTGGATGCAAAGAACGAGGCTCTGTTGGATTTGCAAAGTCTGCTGGATAACTCCGTATATCGTGGCAGTGGTGCTGATGAACACATGGCTACGGCTACAATGTACTTGTTTGAAACGGAAATAGGCGGTAATAAGTGTTGGATAATCGTTAGGCATTTCCATGACGGAACTTGCCTTGTATGGAGCGTTTCGGACAATCCCTCCATATTGAACAACATAGAATAAAAAATAAGGCTCACCATTGGTATTGTTTTCGTGGAACTACAATCCACGCTGATTCCCAATTGAGAGCCTTATTTATATTGCAAAGATACAACAAATTTCTGAAAAGAAAATATTTTGTAGCATTATTTCTTTCTTCCCCTGTTTGTTTGCTTCGTGCGAAGAACCCCAAGCCTTATTGTTGCAGTCTTAGTTGTGTACTTCCCGTTCTTAGAAAGCACATTCCACAATGATGTATGAGCTATGCCAACAACATCAACAGGCAGAGTGTCGTATATTGCTAATATGCTGCCGAAATACCAATGGTGCTTATTGTTGTACGGCTCATTCAATTCAACGTGGATAACTTTTCTTTGTGGTGTCATACTTCACAATAGTATTTTCTGTATTGAAATGCTTTTATCAGAATATCAATATTCCGTATATTCTTAACCTTGGATATTAAGGCGGCTTTCATCGCATTTGCTGTTTCCGAGAATGGTATATATCCCGTTTCAACATCAAGTTTGACAACAATGCGCTTTGTGTTATCAACGCCATATCTCATGCCATCTTTCCCGCATGGGACAAATGACAACTCTACACGTTCTCTGTAAGAGCAATCTGGATATGTTGTGCAACTAATCACATTGATTCTTTCTATATCCAAGAACTCGCCCCGTGTTACAGGCGGGCGTTCTATGCTTATAATATCAAAATATGCCATTTTTCCGCAAAGTTACTATTTTTCGATTAAAAAGCGATACGAAAAGGTTTGCCCTTTAATGTAGGGCGTTTTTTAAGAACGAACTTCACAAGTTCTTCACTGTCTATTGGGAACAGTGGGCAATACTTGTAGAACAACGTGCAGATAAAACGCCCATTGAGCATTACATCAAATGTTAGTGTCTTCATCTTTACTAAGTTTACGCATACCATTTGGGTACTTTCTTGTATTCATTTACAACCTGTTTGAAATCGTCACCAAGCTCTTTAAGTATGACTTCTTCCAAAACCTTGTCTGCGTCAGCATGAGCACTTTCTATATCGTCCATACTCTGACATTCTTTCAAACGCTTTATATAATTCTCAATGTTAATTTTGTTTGCCATAACGATTTATATATTATTTAATTTTGATTGTGCCAAAAAACAGTTTTTGCAATATCCGTGATTTATCATTTGCCTCCCTTCGGCAGTATGTCGGCAAGATAGCACCATTTGCTGATATGAAAGTTCCTTGCGACCTCATTCCACGGTATGAAATCGTACAGGGCTGTTATGGTTACTTTTGCATCTACAATTTCATCTTCATCTATTACTATATAAAGGAAATGTATCTGCCTATCTGATTGTGATTTGTTGGGCATAGCTTCTTATACATAGAACGGAACATAGAAGATACCTTTCTTCCGCTGAAATGTCCAGCCCTCTTAGCGTCATTGGTGCAGTAACCATACATTGCAACAGTTTCCACTTTCTCGTTATCATCAAGAAACTCCCAATCACTATCGCCCCATGAACCGTAGTTGATGGTGTCTTTGAGTAGCTGCTGCTCGTCTGATGTCAGAACTGACACTATTTCCTGTACTTGATTTATTGTTGCATCCATAATTCTATATTGTTTTGTTTGCCCCGTTGGTTAGGCGGGGCGTTACCTTTATGCTATTTCCAAATAATTCAATCCGAATGTGTCCGAGCACTCAACGAATTTCCCGAAACGGTCTTTTGTGCAAGCAATACCCTTAATCCATTGCATGACTTGGTAAGAGCCGCATTTCAACACCTTTGCAATTTCCCAACAGGTTCTATCAAGTTTCCTGTATAGCTCATTCTCTTTCTGTGCCTTTGCACCAAAGTAAACAAGCAACGCTCTTATTGCGTTTCTCTTTGACTTTGAGTAAGAGCCGTAAAGAAGTGTCATTTGTATGTCTTCACATAAATCTGTGCGCTCCTTGTTGATGGCTTCTGCTATGTCGTTGAGATAGTCGCTTTCGGCTTCGTTGAGGTCAAACTGCTTAACCATCGCCTTTATGTCCTTTGCGTATATTGCTTTCATAAACTTATTTTTTTATCCAGTCTATTATCTGTGTTTCTTGAACACATTGCAAATGTAGTGTGTTTTATTGAATACACCAAATATTTTGAGGAAAATTTGCCGAAAAAATTTACTTAGTGAATATTTTAGCCGCTAAAACCCCGAATTTACCAAGTAAAATTTATCTGTGTTGTATGAACACATTATTAAATAAAATGCGTATCTTTGCAAACATAGAATATAAACAACTCCTAATTAGGGGTATAAATCAGTTAAAATATGAACAAAGAACTTTTTGCAAAGGTAAAAGACAAGTGCAAAGACACGGGTCTTTCGGAGAAGTATCTGACAGCGATAACCGAGGCTATGGGTGGCAGCGTGGCAGATGATTCTACCGACAATGACGCAATCGAGAGCACCGCAAACCTCATTCTCTCTGTGGCAACAGCAAGCCAGAGCGAGGCTACAAGGTGGGCGAACAAGGCAAAGGGCAATCCGAAACCAAAGCCAAATGACGGTGAGGGTGAAAAGCCCAACCCAAACAACAAGGATGGCAATGGTGGCGGTAAAGGCAGTTCAGAAGAAAGCGAGGCTATCAAGAAACTGCAAGAAGAGGTTGCAGCACTGAAAGCGGAAAAGAGCCACAGCGAACGCACGGCTACAATCAATGCCGCTTTTGAAAAGCACCAAATCCCCGCTTTTCTTCGTGACAGGCTCGCTAAGTCCATTTCTGATGATGAAGATGTGGAGGCAGCGGTGTCGGCTCTCAAACAGGACTGTATTACCAACGGTCTTATGTCTAACCAAGCAGATGGTGCCAAGGCAGCAAGCGAAAAACAGGTTGATGAAGCCGCTGACGCTTTGCTGGAGTCTATAACCGTAAAATAAAACAAACAGATGAAACGCAAGACAGCTTCATTTACGGGTATGCGCCCTATCTTTACAGGTAGCCCGTCTATCGTACAGGGTGGCTTCAATCTTGATGTGGAGGGTCAGAAGTTCCGTGTGGGTGATGTAGTCCCCGCTGGAACACTCGCCATTTTCAACGAAACCACAAGAAAGGTGCAAGTAATCAAGACTGCAAAAGTCGTTGAGGTGGACAACGAGAACAACAAGAAAGTAACGCTCTACGTTGATGAGTTTTACGCTCCTTGTTTCGCTGTTGGTGATAGCGTGTTAAAGGTCGGTGCTGTTACAGGCACGTTTACCTCCGCTCCTACTATCACTGCCATTGACAACGGCAACTGCCTTAACAACACGGGTAATGTGTATGTCGTAACGCTTAGTGCTGCCATTACAGGACTAAAAGCTGGCGATGTGCTTACAGAGGTAGTCAAGGATAGCTCTAACAATGCCGCAGAACGTGGCAAGGCTAACTCTGTGTTGTTCCGTGAGTACGAGGTTAGCGAGTTTGAAACAGGTGTTGATGTGTCGGCAGACACAATGCAATACGCATTGTATGAAAGGCGTGTGCCGCCTATTCCGTCTTCACAGAAAGACAGCACGGGAATGTTCCTGTCTGCCAATCCGCACGTTAAGCTCACGCAGTCGTACTAATCGTAAAATAACTAAATTATAAAGTACAATGAAATCCATTTTTACAACATTCAAAGGATTGCATAAGAATGGTGCGCCTTTGGACTTATTGGCAACATGGAGAAAGACTTTCGACAAAGCCTCTGAAAAGGAAGCTACAATCTTTCAGAAGATGTACTCTGATAGTTGGTTTACCTACAACACGCCTCAGATGTCACTGACAGCCGAGGCTATCGTTGGCAAATACAACCTCCGTTTCATGGCTACTCTGTTGGCTGATGAGTCACCTTCTCCATTGCGTAGAACTGACGGCTTTGATGTCTGGACTAAGGAAATTCCCCGTGTCGGACACAAGTTCGTGATGTTTGCCCGTGACTACCGCAAGTTACAGGAAGTTTACGAGAACCCACGCCTCAAGGAGGCTGACAAGGTTAAGCAGATTGAAAAGACCCTTACCCATGACATTCAAGACGCATATCTTGGCTGTAAGGACGTAATGGACTTTATCTGCCTTATGGCTTTCTCAAATTGGGGTATCGCACAGTTCAAGCCCGAAATCAATAACCCTGGTGGTCGCTCTTATGAGATTGATTACAAGATGGAAGAGCAGAACAAGATTGTCAGTGTATGCAATTGGACAACTGCAAACACCAAGGCTGGTAAACTCGTTCCTATTTTGTGGCTTTCTGCCCTTTGCTCTGATTTGCATAACCGTGGTATTGAGCCTGGTGAAATTCTCATGTCGCAAGAGCTTTACACTTGGCTACGCATGGACTCTACCACACGTTTGCTTGCTCATGGCACAGACAAACAGGCACAGGTCGTAACTGCTTCCGAACTTACCGCATTGCTCACAGAGAACGAAATCCCGTCTATCACGGTGGTTAAGCGTAAGATGGGCGTTGATAAGGACGGAAAGCGCAATGCCATACAGCCGTGGAATCCTAACTTTATCGCTATCAAGCCCGCTGGTGTCATTGGTGAGATACAGCCCGCCATTGAAGACAGTGAGCTTATCGAGGAAGACAACGTGGACTACATCAATGCTGGCAATGGTATTCGCATTTCCAAGTGGCGCACGGGTGCATCTACGGGACAGACTGCTGGCGAGTACACAGAGGGCGCAGCCCGTCTGTTGCCACTCATTACAGAGATGGGACAGATTGTATGCGCACAGGTGCGTGGATTTGATGAGAAAGAGGTAAAAGCCGATGCAAACGGTGTTGTACCTTACTATATCACCAAGTCGGCATACGATGCAAACTCTACCCTTGTTTCACTCTAAACCTTTCGTGTATGGAACTGAAAGTTATCAAACCATTTCACGGCAAGGTGGAAGACAAGGTTATGGATAAAGGCGAATTGATACACTCTACTGATGTGGAGCGTATCAACGCCCTTGTTGGTGGTGGCTTTTGCGCCATTGTTTCCCTGTCAGATGTGCCTAACGAGAATGACAACAACGCTAATGATGATAATGCACCCAAAGATGATGCAAACATTACAAAAGGCTCTGTTGTATTCAATGGCACTGCCTATCAGCTTGAAACGCTGAAAGAGGGTCTTACACTTATCGGTGTAAGCCTTGCATCCAACGTGAAAGAACGTGGCGTTTCAAACGCTCTTGGCAAGCTGACAGAAGAACAGGCACAGAAACTTGCCGAATACCTTAACGAGAATGACAACAACGTAACAGAGTAACAGTAAGTATATGGAACTAACGAAAATTCAAGCACTGACCGCTGAAATTGAGCCGTATGTGCCAAGTAAACTGTCTATGATGAAAGCCTTATCCGATGTTGGTGTGAGCGACACAGAAACGCCCTACAACCCTACAACGGATAAAAGGATTGTCGCACAAGCAGCCGTAAAGGTATTGTCCCAAATGGTTGTTCTTAGTAGCGATAGCCTCGGAAAATCCTCACAAGGCTACAACGTGGATATGTTGCGCAAGCGTATCAAGGCTATTTGCAGTGAAAACGGTCTGGACTTGGAGAATTTCGATGAAGTGCCAACAATTACTGACGGCTCTAATCTGTGGTAAGCAATGAGAACTAACGGAACTTTTGAATACAAGCCTGTTGGCAGCGTACAGACCGACCCAAAGACAGGCTTTGCCATTCCGAATGATAAAGCACCTTTCTTGAAAGGGTGTGAATGTCAGATAGACAAGTCTATTCCAGCAAGGCAAGTAGTAGGCACGGACGGACAGATATATGCTTACACCTATGATGTGTTTATTCCAAAATACTTTGATGGTGTGTTGGCTATTGGTTGTACGGTGCGTGTTACAAGCGAAGATGGAGGTATAGACGAGTTTGTTGTTTCGGGTGTTGATAACATGAACCGTAAATACATTGAGATATGGGGATAACTCCGATGTTTGGTGATGATGCGATAGGCGCACAAGTCCGATTGTTTCAAAAACGATTGGAAGAAGCCGCCATTTTCCTATTGAAAAACTTAGGTGAAAAACTCACCAAGTACGCAAAGGATAAGCATAATTACACCGACCGAACAGGCAACCTAACCAACTCAATAGGCTACGCAGTGGTGCGCAATGGTGAAATCATTGACTTTGGTGGTGCAGTCCAACAGGGAGAGGGCGCAGACAATGCGCTGAAAGTGGCTATGAAAATGGAAGAAACGCTTTCAGACTCTTTCTCACTTATCATTGTCGCTGGAATGAACTATGCCGCTTGTGTGGAGGCAAGAGGTTACAATGTCATTCTGCCCGCAGAACTCAAAGCAAAGACAGATTTTCCAAAGGCGATGCAAAAGCTCATGGATAAAGCGAAAAGAGAAGCAGATGAATTATTTGGCAATGTATTATGATAACGACAGAAGAAATAGCAATCAAGGTACGCCAAATGCTGATTGACGGCATGGAGGTGAATACAGACTATGCAGAAAATCCCGACTACCAACGAAAGGACTACTCCAAGGAGGGCATTGTCATAGTGCCAAGGTCTATTGATGGCGAGGGGTCTGTGCGTAATGGTAGTATCAATGTCAATATTCATGTGCCAGACATTCCGCAAGGCGTTGGGTGTGGAAAGGCTCTTTTTCATACCAACTTTGCAAGGCTCATAGAGTTGCGCAAGGCTGCTATGGAGATACTGCAAAACCATTATGAGCATGGTTGCGGTTACAATTGGAATATTGGTTTAATCAATCCACCAATGAAAGAGCCAAACCACAATGAGCATTTTGTGTCGTTCTCTTTGGATATTGTTGTTAGAGAAAAGAAGTCAAACAATTAAATTTAATAAGTTATGCCAATACTTTCGACTATGGGCTTGAAGAAAATCTATGTAGCCCCAGCAAGCGAAACAGCGGGAACAATGCCCGCCAATGGTAATGCTTGGCTTGATTTAGGTGATGTGTACCAAGACACTTGCACCTTGAAAGACGATGATGTGGAAACAACGGAACACAAGTCTGAAACATCAAACAAGGTCATTACCCTTATGGGTGATTATGTCACCACGGTTGAACTTACGCTTATGGACCCCGATATGGAGCTTATGGCTCGCTATTTCGGTGGTACAGTAACGGGAGTTAAGCCTAAGCGTAAATGGTTGCGTCCACGCAAGCCTGTTTACAAGGAGTGGGCAATATGGCTTCAGCCAGAGGAGGGCTTGTTTGTTGGCTGTCCTAACGCTTGCATCATTCCCTCTTTCGAGATTACCTATTCTTCAAAGGGTATCTGCCTTGTGCCGATGAAAATCAAGTTCCAAGACCAGCTAACGGTTGATGAAACTATAATAGACCCGACAAAAGGCGAGATAACCTCGTAACAACAACTTACCAATTCAAGCCTCCTTTCCCTAAAATGGTTAGGGGGCTTGTTTACTTTACAACGATATGGAAGACAATCAAGAGCAGAAAGAACTGACAAGAGAGCAGCGTTTGGAGTTAGAGGAAAAGGCATTGCAAGCCCTGTTGCAGATGGGTTGCAAGTTCTCTGTGCCATTGAAGATTTACCCAGTAAAGCCGTCAAAATGGTACAATTTCCTTAAACGTACATTCCCGAAACGCACAAAGGTTTGGCATGACAAACGTATTCCTAAAAGTTGGAATGTGTCGGTCGTGGAGATACCAGATGTTGAAACGGAACGCATGAAAGAAGTGTATATGCGCCATTTCAACATAAAGCCTTTGTATCTCGGAACAATAGACCGTTTGCGCCAAATGTATATAGGCATTGAATATGACGAAAAGACCATACAGGAACAGCCGATACAGGAAAGCAAGCGACTATTCAAGTATATAAAGCAGATGGCAGAGATTGCAGCCGTTGCGGTTCTCAACAATCCCTCCGTTGCCGACAAAGACAGCAAGGCGGTAAAAGAGCTAACCAAGTTCTTCATTGAACATCTTACAGTGGAGCGTTTGCGCAAGCTCGCAGCCGTTATTAGTCAGATGATGAACCCAGCGGGTTTTACCAGCTCTATTCGATTGATACGGGAAGTAGGAACGACCAAGCCGAAAACCGAACCCGAAGCGCAGCGGATAGAGTAACAGGACTTAATAGTCCTTGGGGTAGTCGTGGCGAACTCATGCGTAGTTATGGGTGGTCTTATGATTACTTGCTTTGGGGCATTTCGTGGCTCAATGTGCAACTGATGATTGCAGATGCACCACGTTCAAAGGACTTGCCTACCGATGAAGACGGCAATGTTATTGATGAAAGCAAGATTGAACGTCACGAACTAAAAACAAAAGAAGATATTAAGAACTATATCAAAGGAATTATCTAAATGGAATATATAGGCGGTGGATTGGCTTTTAAGGCTACCCTTGACATAGACGATTTCAATGTGTCGGCACAGGCTATGGAACGACACATTAAGGACTTTTCCAATACGGCAGCACAGGAAGCCGCAGAGGTTGAGGAATCCTTTCAGCAAATGGCGCAGAGAGCGGGGCAATATATAACCTACTATCTTGTGGGACAGGGTATGAATAACCTTGTCAGTAGCATTGTGTCCGTTAGAGGTCAGTTCCAACAGTTAGAGATTGCCTTTGGTACGATGTTAGGTAGTGAGGAAAAGGCCACTGCCTTAATGCAGCAGATGGTTAATACGGCTGCAAAAACGCCTTTCGACCTCATTGGCGTAGCTGAGGGTGCAAAACAACTCTTGGCTTATGGAGTTAGTGCCGAAAAGGTGAATGATACGCTTGTGCGCCTTGGCAACATTGCAAGTGGTCTTTCCATTCCGCTTAATGATATGGTCTATCTGTATGGTACTACTATGGTACAGGGTCGTTTGTTCGCCCGAGATGTAATACAGTTCACGGGTAGAGGCATTCCACTTGTGCAAGAGCTTGCCGAAAAGTACCATACAACAGCCAAGGGCATTGACGAAATGGTTTCGGCTGGAAAGATTGGCTTCCCAGATGTTGAGGAAGTCCTTAACAAAATGACTAATGCGGGCGGTCAATTCTATCAGCTCATGGAGAAACAAAGTTCTTCACTGACAGGACAGATTGCCAACTTGCAAGACGCATGGGATAGTGCGCTCAATAGTTTAGGCGAGAAATCCGAGGGGGCTTTGTCGGCTGGAATACAAAGTGCAACATACCTTGTAGAACACATGGACGATGTGGTGCGCATACTCAAATCAGTTGCTATCGCCTATGGTTCTGTCAAAGCAGCCACCATTTTTGCAAGTGTAGCCACCAAGGGCTACACAGGAATTGCCGTACTTGATAATGCGGCACGGACTGCCAAACTTGCACTGATGAAAGCCGAAGCCATACTGACAGGCGAGGTGTCAAATCAAAAAAAGGCTATGGCAGCAGCCGAGAAAGCCAATTATGATGCACTTGTAACAACACTGACAGCCGAAGAACAGTCTGCGGTAGTGAAACAAATGCGCATAGCAGCCATTCAGAGCCTACTGACAGCACAACAGCAAGAATATCTTGCCAACCTCAATTTAACCGCTTCAAGCAGCAGATATGAGGCGGCTGCTATGGGCGTTATGACAGCAGAACAACGCTTGGCTTTGTCAAAGCAGAACCTTACAGCAAAGAGTGCGGTTTATAGAGCAGCAATCGTTCAAGAGGCACAGGCTAAAATGGCGAACCAAACACAAACGATTGAAGCTATGCGCTCTGATGTAAAGGCGGCAGCTCGTAGTGTGGAAACTGCAAAAGCCAAAGCCATTGCAGCTACACAAGCAACAGAAGCAGCAAGATACGAGGTGTATTGGGCGCAACAGTCTGGTGATGCAACCGCCATAGCAAGTGCACAAAAGAAACTTGAGGCGGCAACAGATACCCAATCCGCAGCAAGAAAGGCGGCTCTTTCTGCACAGACTGACTTTTACACTAAGAAGAAACAACTTGAAACATTAGCAACACAACAAGCAAGAACGGCATCTATTGCCGATACAGGCGCAAAGGCAGCACAGACGGCAGCGACAAATATTCTTTCCGTTGCGACAGGAAAGTTAATGGCTGGTTTAAAAGCTCTTTGGGCTACAATGGCTGCAAATCCATTCAGTGCAATCCTTACCCTTGTTGGTCTTGTGTATAGTGCCTTTACTATGTTTAGCGACAGCACAGATAATGCAACAGAAAGCCTTAACAAGTTCGGTGATACAGGCGAAAAGCAGCTTACCAATATGGAAGTGCTTTATTCTGTGTTACAGAATGGCACAAGGGGAACGAGCGCATGGAAGAAAGCATTTGACGAGTTAAACGAAAAGTTGAAAGAGAACAACTTGAAAACGCTTGAAAACAATGCGAGCATTGAAGATATAACACAGGCTTACAACGACCTTACAGCAGCGATGAAAGCCAACAATGCAGAAACAGGTAGGGCAAATGCACTTGATGATACAAAAGAAACTTACACAAACGCATTGAATGAATTGCGCAAAACCGTACTTGAAGAACTGAAAGAGGCACATCATTACAATTGGAGCGATATTCTTGGTATAGGTTGGAGCAGCGACAGCAAGGACATTCAGCAAATAGCCACCTCACTTGCACCTCAAATTAGCAATGTAATTGAGGAAGCCTTGCCAAAAATGGTAAAACTTGATGATGCAAAAAAGTCAGAGGCAAAAGAACAGCTTAGGCAGCAGATAACGGACATTCTGAAAGGCGCACAGATTGACGAAAGCCATGCAGAGTTTATAACAAACTACGATTGGCTGACAGATACATTCAAAGATGTATTTTCGGGCGATGGCGGTATCATAGACCAGGCATTAGAGGCGAGAAAGGCTTTTGAAGATAATGAAGCGGCAGCAAACAAGGCAGCAGATACAATCATTGCAAATGCGGAAAAGACGGGGTATAAAATGCGCCAAGTTCCGCAAACGATAGATATAACTACACTTAGTCTTGAAGAACTCCACGATGTTGCAAGCAAGCTGGATGGGAAAGAAGTAACGATTGATTGCAAGACCTATGGCTTTGAAAATGCGCTTTCCTTGTTGAAAGCGGTAAATGACGAAATTGCCAAGCATCAAAATGACCTCAATACAGAAAGTGGTATTAGTGCAGAAATTCAAAAGCTAAGACAGCTTAGGGGTGAGGCACAACTTGGCAGCAAGGCTTGGAAAGATTACAACAATCAGATAAAAAGTTTACAGACACGCTTAGATAATGCCACAGGAAAAGGCAAGAAAGGAAGTGGTGGCGGTGGTCGTAGTCATGGCGGTGCAAATGACGCACAACGTAATGCTGAAAGTCTGAAACAAAAGCAACTTGAAGCGGAAAAGCGACTTGAAGAGGCGAGAATTGCAGTCATGGAGGAAGGCTACGAGAAACGCAAGGCACAACTCGAATTGCAACACAAGCAATCTCTCCAACAGATAGACAAAGAAGAAAAGGAACTCGCAGAAGCTCGTAAGAAAGCTGGCAAAGGCGGTCTTACTGTTAGTGAAAAGGCGAATTTCCAAGAAAGGCGCAATCTTGAAAATACAAGTTACACCCAATCACAGAACAAGCTGTTTGAGGGTGAACTTGATTACAAGAAAAAGCAGTATCAGCTATATTTCCGTTGGGTGCAAAATATGGGCAAGGAAGTAGCCGACAAGCAGTTTGAAAAGTTGCTGACTGATGGTAATTCATACAAGCAATATGTAGAAAATGAAATTGCCAAACTTGAAGAAAAGCGGAATGGTGGCACTAAGCTAACCGAGGGTGAGGGTAATTATCTTATCTCGCTAACAACCCAACGTGACGAGTTGAACGGTGAAAAAACAGCACTTGAAAAGTTCAAGCAGCAAGTTAGTGACTCTATCGGTCAGTGCCAAACCCTTGCAGAAAAGATTGAAGCCGTAGCAAAAGCCAAAGCCAAGCTGGAGAATGGAGAAAGTGGTATTGTCAGCACAGACGAAAGAGCCGAGGCAAGCCTTGTCCTGTCACAACAGGATGCAGACTTGCAAAAGGAACTGCAAAAGACCGTGCTTGATGATTACCGCACCTTTGAGGAACAAAGGCAGTCTATCACCACACAGTACGCTTTACTTCGCACCCAAGCCGAGAAAATGGGCGATGCGGAGCGTCTGGCACAAATCAACAAAGCGGAACAAGAGGCATTGTCGGCTCTCAATATGTCATTCTTACAACAGTCTGAAAGTTGGAAAAACCTCTTTACAGACATTGACACGCTTACTGTCGCTCAAATACAAAATCAGATAAGTGATATACAAAAACAACTCAATGCTGGCAACCTCAAACTAAGCCCTGTTGATTACAAGGCTGTCATTGATAGTCTGAATCAAGCCAAGAACCGTATTCAAGAACTTAATCCGTTCAAGGCACTTGGAACGTTTTTCAATGATTATCTGGCGGCTAAGAAGAAACTAAGGAAAGCCGAGGCAGACCTTGCAAGTGGTAAGGGAACTCGAAAAAGTGTTGATGAAGCCAAGAAAAATGTCAAGTCGGCAGCACAAGGCATTACCAACTCCATTCAGAAAGTGACGAGCATAAGCACGGATTGTGCCTCGTCCTTGCAATCAATGTTTGATGCGTTAGGAATGGATGGTGTGGCTGATGGCTTGGGTACTGCAATAGACCTCATGGGGAAGTTGGGCAATGCTGCTGCTTCTGTCGGCAAGTTTATGAGCGGTGACATCTTGGGCGGTATAACGGGCATGGTTTCCTCTATTACTTCTGTGGTTGGCATATTCGCTAAGTTGCACGATAAAAAGTACGAAAAGCGAATACAGAACTTACAAAAGCAGATAGACAACTTGCAAACAGCCTACTCACGTTTGGAGCGAGCTTTCAACAATACCTATTGGGTATTCAATGATGAGCAACGCCAAGGCTACGAAAAGAACATACAGGCTATCAAAGACCAAATCGCAGCGTTGGAGAAACAACGTGAGGTAGCAAAGAATGCGTGGGACTTCGCACAGTATGCCAAGCTGACTACGCAGATAAAGCAGCTCAATGCGCAACTTAACAAAGCAAAAGAGGGCGGTGATATGCTTGCTTTGTGGCAATCGCAAAAGGAATCATTGCGAGAGCAACAGGAACTTATGCGCCAACAGATACAGGCAGAAAAGAGCAAGAAGAAAACCGACAACAACAAAATCAAAGAATGGGAAAATCAGATTGAGGAAATAAATCAGCAAATCGAGGATTTAGACCAACAGATGATGGAAACATTCGCTGGCACTGATGTAAAGAGTGCCATTGATGAGTTTGCGGATGCAATAGTGGATGCGTATTGCTCTGGTGAGGATGCGGCAAAGGCTTTGGGCGAAACAACCAAGAAAGTGCTTAAAAACGCTGTTGTAGAAGCCCTCAAGCGAAATTTCCTTGCTAAAGGTATCAATGATGCGGTTGAGTATCTTGGAAAAGCTATGGAAGACGGTGTGCTGTCTGATGAAGAAAAGAAAGAGTTTGAACGCCAAGCAAACGCAGCGGGTGAAAAGTTCAAAGCTGGATTGGAAGCCGTGGGCGATTGGATTAAAGATGTTGATGAAACAGCGAGCGACCCACTTACGGGAGCCGTTACCTCAATGAGTGAAGAAACGGGCGGTGTTATTGCTGGTAGGCTCAACGCTTTCATCATTAACCAAGGCGAACAAACGAGCGTGATGCGTGAACAGTTGTTGCAACAGTCGGAGATAGCGAGAAACACCGCTTTGTCGGCTGAACGGCTGCAAAACATTGAAAACACGCTTAGGCGCATTGAAACAAAGGACAACTCATTACTATCACAAGGTATATCGTAATTATGGAACTTGTAGAACAACTGAAAAAGGATGGCACAGACAAAGGGCTGTGCCGCCTTTGGCAAATGAAATTGCGTAAAGGCTTGGGTACGGAGGCATTGGTTGCACTCTATATCAAGGGCATTGACTTCTGTATATCCGAAGACTTCCCAACGCTTGATTTTCTAAGGACGCATTTTAAGGGTGTATGCGAGTCTTTCGGTGTCTTCATTGATGAAGATATGCCAACACTCGCAAATAAGGCAGATTTGGTGCTTAATGGAGCTTGTAGGGGTATGCTGGAGTATGACGGTTATAGCGTGTCACGCATATACATACGACACACCTCTGAAATAGCCGTTAATGTGTCAGACCATGCCGTTGTCACTATTGATATTTTCGACCGTGCAAAGTTGCATTTGTCTGTCGGTGGCAATGATGCAAGCGTTATCCTCAATGTATATGGCACGAACACCGACATTGACTTTGTGGACGGTGACAAGCCAAGCAATGTGATTGTGAACTTTAACAATAAAACTACATACTGATATGGTAGATAAGAACTTGAAACTTTACTTGCCATTTGATGACCCCGATGGCAATAAGGCTTATGATTTTTCAACAAGCCGTGCTGATGCAATCCTTTCAGATGGAGCGACATTTACGAGAAATTCCAAGAAGGGCAAGGCTCTCTCTCTGAATGGCGGTGAGTGTCTGACCGCACAAACCATACCGTTTAGCGGAAATTTTACTCTGTCTGCCTATGTAATGACAACACAAAGCCGTATTGGTTGGGTGGTGAATTTACTTGGTGTAGAAAACTATCGTGAACAATGGATTGATGTTGTGTCAAAGCAATGGTACTTTATCGCATTTGTTCGTAATAGCGACACATTGAGCGTATATCTGGACGGAGAACGTGTAAGCATTGTTTCTCTTGGTGGTGGCAATCCGCAAGGTTTGAGCCTATGCACTGATGAGCTGCTGACAACGACTGCAACCATTGATGAGGTAAAGGTGTATGACGTGGCTCTGACAGAAGCCGACATTATGAAAGCCCAAGCCAACAACGATGTGGAATACTACATTGATGGCGTGAACTTCAAAGATTATGGTGTGTCCGTTTCAAAGTCGGACGGAATTATTGGCAGACTTGCCCAGAAAGAAGCTCTCCAAGTTGATTATGACAACTACCACGGCATTGTCCGTGACAGGAAAAGAAAACGGTACAAGGAGCGCACTATCACGCTTGACTGTTTCCTTGAGGCAAGTGGTCGCAGTGCTTTCGTTGAGTGGTGCAGCCGATTTATGGCTTTGTTCGATGGCGATGGAACACACCGCCTTACTATCGAATATGACGGCAAGACAAAGCCTCTCGTCTATGAGGTAGGCTTGTATGATGATACGGACATTACAAAGACATGGGGAACTTATAACACAGACCTCATGGTCGGCACATTCAAGCTGAAGCTGATAGAAGACGAACCCGTAAAGCGTGTGTTGCGCCACATATCAGCTAACGATAACTCAAAGGCAAGCATAAAGGTTACTTCATCTAAGTTGCTCAATATTTATTGGGGAGATGGAACGCACACATATAATGTGGCTGGCAATGACACGGTTGTAGAACACACATACGCACTTGCTGGCGAATACGACATTATCATTGCTGGCGTGATTGAAGACATTGAAAATTTTGAAACTAACGACATTGTTATATGGGAATTACTCAAATAATCAAGCGTAATGGCGAAACAATACAGCTCAACACAAACGAGCCGTTTTGTTTCGTCAAAGAGGCTACACTTACAAGCTCTCTAATGGGTGATGATTACATTTCCATTAAAATAGTATCGTCTGAATGGCTTTCATTTGCCAAGGGCGATAAGATTATTGTAGGCGGCAACGAGTATAGTATAAGAGCCACAACGACCCGTGAAATTGTGTCGGAGGGTTACTATAACTACGAGCCTGTCTTCTATGGTGTCATGTACGACCTTATGAAGACAATATACCGAAATTGCGACAAGTACGGCAAAAGCGACAAAAGCACTTTCGACTTGACTTATACAATCAAGGAATTTGTACAAGTCCTAATCTACAACTTGGAGAGGGATTACCCTGGTGTATGGAAATTTGATGAGGACAACTGCCCAGAAACGGAAGCTAAGACAATTCAGTTTTCGGGGGTGAACTGTTTACAGGCATTGCAAACCCTTTGTAATAGCGAGCAGTTTAACTTGGAGTTTCAGATAACCCAAGACAACGGTATTCGTACAATACATATTGGGAAATTCGGAAAGCGTATCAATCCACCGAGCGGAGCAGATTTCTTTGAGTGGGGCAAGGGTAATGGTTTGTATAACCTCAAAGAGCAGAAGATAGACGATAAGGCTATTATCACTCGCCTTTGGGTAGAGGGTGGTACAACCAATATTCGTAGCGATTACAGAGGTTATGCAGAAAGGCTGCAACTTCCGATGCAAAGAATGAACCAATACGACCACACCCTCGCTGATGGTACGGTTGTAAAGGCTAATACTGAAATGATAGGTATTTCAGATGAAAGAAAACGCTACATTGAAAACGCAGAATTGCGTGACAAAATAGGCAGTGAGGAAGATGTGAAAACCTATGACAACATCTATCCGAAGCGCACAGGCAAGGTTACGGCAGTCGTTGCTGATGATATTTGTGCTTTCGTTGATGATACAATGGACTTTGACCTTAACAAAAAAGATGATAAGGGGACGGTGTATCTTGTGAATGGCGTTAGTGCAAAAATCACATTTACATCTGGTCGTTTGGCTGGACAGCAGTTTGAACTCAATGCAAAAGGCGGGTATGACGATAAGACGAAAACTTTTAAGATTATCCCATTTACGGATAATAGAGGTTTGACGATACCATCAGAAGAAACGAAAAATTCATTCTTCATAGAGGTTGGCAATACTTACAAAATCACAGACATATATCTGCCCGAACAGTACGAGAAAAGAGCAGAAGAAGATTTGTGGTATGCTGGCAGCGATGATTTCAAGGACGCAAGCCAAGTAAAGGCGCAATATGCCCTTACGTTTGACAGATTGTATTTCTTGCAGTCTCTTAGCAGCGACACAGATACGAGCGTGTTTGCGGTAGGTGACTATGTGCCTGTTAAAGACACTCGCTTTGGCATTGAGAAAACAATGCGCATACAGAAAATCACTCGCAATCTGTTGCTGGAGCATGACTACCAAATAACTTTGGCAGACAGTACCGCTATATCCATTCAGACGCAGACAGTTCTCACAGTTATAGACCATGAGAATGTAATCAACAACAACCGCCTCCGTGACTTGAATAAGGCAAGGAGGGGATGGAGAACTACCGAGGATTTGCGCAATATGGTATATGATACAGACGGCTACTTTGACACGGAGAATATTAAGCCTAACTCCATTGACACTAATATGCTGTCTGTTGGTGCAAAGAGCCAACAGTTTGTCCTGTCTGGTTGTGTTCTGAAAGCTAACTTTGGGGGCAACCCTAATATGTTTGTGGCTACCGCTGGCATACTATCACACCTTACCATTGACAACGACAAAATAAGGAGCTGGCAGATGAACGAAGCCTCCTTTGAACTGCAAAACACGGGTGGATACTATCTGTTTGCTAAGTGTTCCAAGTCTGGTGAAAATGGCGTGTGGTATCTGACGCAAGAGCAATTGAAGTTTGAGCCTACGAGCGACCCGAACAACTACTATTTCCAAGTTGGCATTATATCAAGTCTGTATTCTGATGATAATTTCAGAGATTTTCAGACCACATACGGTTTCACTCGCATCAATGGCAATACCATCACAACGGGACGCATCATAACAAGTGATGGTGAGTGTTACTTGGATTTGGACGGCAACAAGTTTCGCATTGGTGACAGCACAAGTTCTATTGATTGGAATGTGTCAGCAAAGAGCCGTCTAACCCTCAAGAACGTGTCCGTTGCAAGTGGCAGTGGTGATGTCGTTCCGCTTGGTGTGTACCGTGGCGTATGGAATAAGGATTACATATACTACTATGGTGATGAGGTTTCTTATACGGACAATAGTGGTGCAACGTGTACCTATCGTTACAACCACGCAACGCCCTCCAAGGGCATAGTACCAACAAATACTGTTTATTGGGGTGTAGTAGCGCAAGGCGCAAACGGCAAGAATGGAGTGAACGGCTCTACTTTCTATTTCATCTATACGGCAGAAAGCAGCACACCAAGCACACCTACATTTACAGACCCAACATCATTGATAGAGCAGAGCGTGTGGAGCTTAAAGCCGCCAACCCCAACAAGCGGTAAGTTTGTATATATGTCGCAAGCAATGCTCAATGCAAGAACGAATACCTTTGGAACGTGGAGTACACCCATTCGTATTACGGGCTTGAATGGAGAAAACGGTGCAGATGGCACAGATATAGAGTTTATTTATTTGCGCAACACAGGCGATACACCAAGTAAACCAGCCTCAGTAAATAAGGATGATTATGTACCGAGTGGCTGGACAGACAGCCCAAGCGGAATAACTGCAACTTATCAGTATGAATGGGTTTGCGTTAGAACTAAGCCAAGCGGTTCTGGCACATGGTCAGCTTATAGTACGCCTGTCATTTGGGCAAAGTGGGGTGACAAAGGTACGGATGGTGATGGAATTGAATATATATTCCAACGTACAGAAGTTGAAACGGCTCCAAGTACTCCATTGATATTCTCACCAAATGCGGGATTTGTGCCGAGCGGTTGGACTGATGAGCCAAGCGGTGTGTCGGCTGACTATCCTTTTGAATGGGTGTCTGTAAGGCACAAGACAAACGGCAAATGGGGTGCTTTCTCCAAGCCTACCCTATGGAATAATTATGTGGTATGGAATCCTAACTTGCTTGAACAAACAGAATTTGAAAGCATGGATAGGCTGGATAGGTGGGATGTCGTTTCTCGCTATAATGGTGGCAGTGGTATTGACACAAGCATTGCCCACATCAATACAAGTGGTGTGAACGGACATAATTGTTTCTATGACAGGAACGACAAGCGATATTCTGAATCCGTTTACAAGGAAGTGTTGCGACAGACTTTGCAGTCCTCTACCGTCAAGAAGTTGCAACCCTTCACATGGTACACCCTTTCGTTTTGGGCAAAGTGTGGAACAAACACAATGGCTATAAATGAAACAAGCAGTGCATACGGATTTGCAAGGCGCACATTGTATCTGAAAAAGGGTAGCAAGTACAGGCTTACATTCAGTGGAAGAATTGACGCACAAGCCAAATCGGACGGAAAGGAGTTGAGGGTGTTCGTTTGGCAAACAGGATGGGCATGGAGTAAGTCTGTTGCTGTCAGCAATACATACAATTCGGTAGGAATACTTGATTTTGATGATGTCCCCTCGGATGGGGAATACCAACTTACGGCTTATATGTATGACAGTACAGACCCACGGACAGGCACAGTAACCCTTAATTGGATTAGATTGCTTGAAGTGGACGGTGCAATATTCCATACATACATATTCCCAAGTGCCATTGATACAACCAAGGTGTTTGTGGATGGCGTACAAAAGAACAATGTCATTGGTGCGGATTGTGCCGTTGGCTATAAGGCAAGTGCATCATGGGTAAAGCACACGGTTACATTCAAGACCAAATCAAGTTTCGCTGATACCGAATGTGTGTTGTTCCGCTTGCTGCCAATCATAATTGAGGGCAACTCGCAATATCTTTACATCTGTATGCCAAAGTTGGAACTTGGCAAGGTGGTAACCGCCTATGATGCAAATTCAAGCGACAATCGCCCAGACTACCAAGAATACCGCTTTGCCAAGAATGGCTCACGCAATAGTGCGCCCGCTTTGGTTAAGACGGATGCAGAGCCGAGCGGTTGGACAACTACACAGCCGACTGTTGGAACACTTGAATATCTTTGGATGGTCGTTGCCAAGAAAAGCGCAACGGGTTCGTTGCTCACCAATTGGAGTGAACCTGTGCGTATAACTCCTTATGACGGTAAGGATGGTGAGAATGGTAAAAGTCCAGCTATGGTGTATCGTGGCGTGTATGATAGTAGCAAGACATATTACGGCAATCAGTATCGTGTTGATGTAGTCAAATACAACGGCATTTACTACGTTGCCCGTATTGATGCGGGTGAGTTCCACAATATTGCTCCAACGAATACATCAAAGTGGAATAACTTTGGAGCGCAGTTTGAAAGTATTGCAACGGGATTATTGTTAGCAGAGAACGCAAATATTGCTGGCTTTATATTCAGAAACAATAGACTTGAAAGCTCTCTGTCTGATGCAAATGGGCAACCAAATATTATTTTGGATGGCGTAAGTGGAAATAGCCGTTTTTCTGGAATATTAAAGGCGAGTCTTTATTATGGTAGTATAAAAAAAATAACAGATGCGACAAATAGAGAATACCAGATTGACCCACAAAAAGAGGCTTTCAACGGTTTCTTCATTGACGAACCGACAAATATACGCTTTGTGACACTACCAAAAGCAAAAGACTATGACGGTTTGGAAATAAAAATATATACGAAACAGTCACATTGGACACCCGAAAGGTGGACTGTTGTGCTGTCACAATCAACAGATGATTTCTATGTCAAGTTAGGGAACATATATAATGTATATGATGCTAACGATAAGAAATATGTCGCAGCTCTTGAGAATTATATGACACCATACACGAATATAAAAGGTTCTGGGTGTACTATGATACCTAATGTGATGCACACGTTCAAAAGCATGAATGGGGCATGGTTCTCAATACAAGGTTTATATACAGGAGAATGAATTATGAATTGGATTACAGAAAGTAACAGACAAAAGCACTTTCTTTATGCCATTCCTTGTGCCTTTCTACTCACGGTCTTATTCGTGGGTGGATTGGCTTGTGGCATGGAGTTTAAGGACAGAGCTTATGGTGGTAAATGGGATTGGTTGGACTTGTTAGCCACCATATTAGGCGGTGTTTTGGGGCAAATGCTCCAAATATTGCTGATTTATGCCTTAAAGTGTGTTTCTTAGACACATTTTTTACTACCTTTGCAGTGTAGATTTACCAAGTAAATTATGGAAGATGTAAGAATTATAGCAAAGGGTCGTATTACCGACCTTTCCAAGGGCTTCTCTTTGGGCGGTGTGCCGTTCTCCGTGTATGTCCGTAGCAAGGAAAACACGATGTTGAGCGACACTCTGCTTGACTGCCGCCTTATTGGTGACAGAAAGTGTGGAGCCTTTCCTGTGCCAATTGGCGATTGAACACCCGCAAGGATAGCGTACATTTCCCCAAACGCTATTGACTTGCAGAAGTTTGAGGTATATTGGGGAGCGAGTGAACAAACTAACAAAATCGTATAAGAGTATGGGACTTATTTTAGGCAGCGGCTCTACTAAACCGCAATATCCTTACGATATGTGGTACGGTGTGCAAGGTGACTTTACAAGCAAGGATTACAAGCTCACAAGAGTTGGTAATCTTGACTTGCACCGCACGTTACCAATTCAGAAGAAACTGAGGCGTTTCGTTGAAAATGCTGACGGCTCTGTTAAATACTACTTGCATCAGAATGACAGCCGTAAAAAGGATTCGGGTGCAAAGGCTATCATTGACAGCACGGATGGAAACGTGATGTTGGAGAAACCCGAATATTACGGTCGTTTTGAAGTTGAGGGTACAAAGTGGCTATATGCCATATCGGAATACCCTCTGCCTGGTTTTGTAAAAATGACACGCAAGACTTGCTCGCCTTGGTTTGCAACTGTTGACCGTGACACCAATACAGCCGTGTCTGGTTGTTGGTTGCAATGGGATGGCTCTGGCGAACTGTTGCGTGATGAAGAGGGTATCTTGAAAATGCTTGAAAATGCCGCACGTTACCGTGGCGGTAGCGGTTCCAATTCCGCTTGGGATGGTACTTATCATTCCATGCTTGGTATGCCAAGAACATCTATCAGTAAGGCTGGTGCACGACCTTATTGTAAAAACGGCACTCACCTTGGCGTGTATCGTGTATATACAGAAATTGCGTGGTTGCAACGCATAGAATATGCTTCGTTGCATTGCCAAGACACTTACAACGAAACGCTGACTGCTGACGGGTTCAGACAGGGCGGCTTGGGTAGTGGTCCCGCTGTTGATGGTAGTCAGTGGAATACATGGGGCGGCTATAATCCTTTCGTGCCTTGTGGAGTTACTGCAACGCTTGGTAACAATACAGGTCGTATTGCATACGTTATCAAAGGTTGGACGGGTGGAGATAAGACCGTCTATGTAACATCTTACCGTGGTTTGGAAGCCCCATTTGAATACTTGTGGCTCTTGGCTGACGATGTGCTTATACGCCATATCCCCGACAAGGAGGGAGGTAGGAGTATTGCTTATCTGTGCGAAGACCCGACAAAGTTCACTTCACATTCAGACAATGCTACGACTGTCCCCGATGGCTACACGGAAATGTGCGATTTACCTCGTAGCAGTGGTTGGATATTGCACTTTGCCATTTCAAGCAATGGTATCTGCTTCCCCGATGCAATAGGTGGTAGTAGCAATCAAGGTGCTTGTGACTACTTCTGGCACCCTGGTAGTGATGCGTCTGGTTGGTGGGGTGTGCGTCTGTCTGCTTTTGCGGATCTTGGTGCGTCTGCGGGCTGGGGGTCTGCGTCTGCGGGTAATCGTTCCTCGTACGCGAGTGCGTACAGTGGCTTCCGCTTGTGCCGTTTCTGACGGACTGCAAAATGACGGGTCACGGAGCAACGAAAAAACGGGCTAACGTGAACCGTTTGAATTGGAAATATTAAAACAAAATATTTTAAGTGTCGGTAGTATGGGGTTTGCTTCTGTCTGCTAATGCGAATAATGGTGCGAATGCGGGCTGGGGGTATGCGAATGCGAATAATCGTTCCTCGAACTCGAATGCGAACAGTGGCTTCCGCTTTTACCGTTTGGTTTCAATTGAGAAATAAGATACTTAATGCTGCCGACACTTCACCTCTTGGTGGAAAAATAGTGATTAACACGGTGCGAGTAAATGATTGAAAGCTCTGTATTAGACTAACGGCACAACATAGGTAATGAAAGCAAATACATATTTGTATCAATATGCCGACTTTGAGGATTGCGGTCTTTATGTTGGAGATACAGGCAAGCTGGCTTGTTTCCCATCAAAGAAGATAAAGAACGCTTATCACTTGCTATACACGAATGAAAATTTGTGCAAGGCTCAATACAACGCACAGCGTGGAAAAGGTGAGCGAACAGAGATTAACGAATTTAACGACAATATCTGTGAGCGACTGTATGAGTTGTATGAAATGTTGGCTAATGAAACGTATGTACCAGGCGAATACAAGAAAAGAAAGATTTACGACCCGAAAGAGCGTGAACTGATGATTGCGCCATTCTTTCCCGACCGTATCATTCATCATTGCGTGATTAATGTGCTGGGTGAGCATTGGATGCACTTGTTCATTGAAAATACCTATGCTTGCATTAAAGGTCGTGGAGTACACAAGTGTATGCTTGATGTGCGTAGCGCATTGATGCGAGATAAGAAAGGGACTCGCTTTTGTCTTCAAACTGACATTAGCAAGTTCTACGACAACATAGACCATACCGCATTAAAAATAATCATAAGGTTTACTATTGCGGATGAACAGTTGTTAAGGCTGTTAGACACAAATTATTGACAGTAACGGTAAAGACAAGGGGCTGCCTATTGGAAACTACACAAGCCAATACTTAGCAAATTTGTATCTGGCTTATTTCGACCATTGGGTTAAGGAAGTCCTTGCTTTGATTGTTCTAAAGATGTTTGGGGTGAAACTGTATTATTTCCGTTACATGGATGATATGGTTTTCTTGTGCGAGAGCAAAGAGGCACTGCACTTTGTGCTTAATATGACAGGCTTGTATCTCGCAACCGAACTGAAAGTTGAGTTCAAGGCAAATTGGCAGATATACCCCGTTGATGATAGAGGCATTGATTATTGCGGTTTCCTACAAAACCATTACAATGTATTGCTTAGAAAAAGCATACTGTTGAGGTTCTACCGCAAAGCGTCCATTATCGCTAAGAAATGTCCTATTAAAGATGAGAATGATATAAAGCACCTCTTTCCGTCTGAATGGGGTTGGACTATCAGATGTAGTGAGGCGCACAAAAAGAATGTCTTTAATAAAATTATAAACGATGGACACAAGTATTTTATCAATTGGTCTGCTGGCAGAACAGCGTCCGCAAGTGATAGACCCGTACAACAACGGACAGGGAACATTCCTCTACAACCACAACATAAAGGAAGTGGAGGTTGTGACAGAAGAAATAGGCGGCACACACATAGCCAAAGAGGGAGAAAACCCGACAGGCAAAATGTGGCAGTATGACAGCCTCCGTGTTGAATACCCCAAGACTGCCGACAATATTTTCAGTACGCTGATTACTGCAAAGTACCCAGCTAAGACTGAAAGCAAGTTAGTGAACGAGTATCAGAGTGCAGCACTCGGCTTGATGGATGATTCCGCAAAGAAGCCTTACGAGGATTTCTTGAAAGACCGTCTGGCAATCCGCACGATGATAGACAACGATTGTGAAACCCTTAACATTCCAATGGACTTATGAACGAGATAGGAGATTTTGTCGAAGACCCTAACGAGAACAGCGACCTGTTCGATTGTGAGTTTACATCTGTGGATGCGGTAGTGAACCAAGTAACTGTATTCACAGGTTGGGAAAACAGAGCAACAGAGAACGGGGAACGTACTCTTGTCGCTTATGGCGAGGGTTATAACAGGTCTGCTTTCTTCACTGACAGCAAGAAACTGAAAGATGTATTCTGTAACCCTAAGAGGCGTTATCCATTCCGTGCCATTATCAAGGTGGTATCTTATGGCAATATGTACGGCTTTCGTGTATTCTCGCCAAACAGTGAGGTGACAAGGGAAGACAAAGAGAACTTCGATTTTTATAAACGTACCAAAAACAGACGAAGCCGATGAACAACATAACAGATGTAACGACAATTGCGCACGGTATAAGCGATTTCGGAATGATGGCAGTAACAGCGGCTTTCTTCTTGATATTGTCGGCTGCAATGATGGTTGCCATTTTCAAGTGGTTCAAGGCTATCATAGAGCAGATGATGCAAGACAACAAGGAGAGCTTGCAAGAGCTTGCCAAGACAACCAACGCCCAGAATGATATGTTGCAAGACATATCGGAGGGTTTAAGGACAGAAACGCTGCTGCGCATACGCAATCTGACAGGATTTGCCTTTGACCTATCAATAGAGCAAGTTTGTCGGCTGATAAAAAGGGTGCGCCAAGAAAATCATATCATAGACCACGAAGCGACAGCGGCTAAAATCCGCATGTCGTTAATGGTGATACACAATGATAGAAACAGCCGTTTTGACCCGTTCACTTACAGGGGAAAACCAATATCCGATTATTGCGTTATTGAATGGGTGGAAGATGTGGCAAAGGTGGTGGAGGGCGAGATTTACAATGCGGACGGTGCAAATAATGCCCGTGCCTACACAAACGTTAAGCTCGCATACGACAACATCAAGACCGATTTTTATCAACGGCTTAATTCGTAAATACAATATCTGCGTAAAATTATATGCGCATTTATACAACATTTTAAGCAATTTATATATTATGGTTAAAATTTTAATCGACAATGGACACGGTGTAAACACCAAGGGCAAGCAATCGCCCGATGGTCGTTTGCGAGAATATGCTTTTGCAAGAGAAATTGCAAAGCGTGTTGAAAGCTGCCTCAAGTGTAAGGGCTATGATGTAGAGCGAATAGTGCCAGAAGACTTTGACATATCGCTTTCCATTCGATGTAAGCGTGTCAATGACATCTGCCGTAAGGTGGATGCCAAGAATGTACTTGTGGTGTCAATACATAGTAATGCTGCTGGTTGTAACGGCAAATGGTATAGCGCAAGGGGATTTTCCGCTCATGTAGGACTTAATGCCTCGTCTAACAGCAAGAAACTCGCTGCTTGTCTGTGGGATAAGGCTATTGAGTTAGGTCTTAAAGGCAATCGTGCCGTTCCTAACGATAGGTACATTCCGCAAGACCTTGCTATCTGCCGTAATACTCTTTGCCCCGCTGTGCTGACAGAAAACCTATTCTACGACAACAAGGAAGATTTGGAGTTGCTGTTAAGTGAAGACGGAAAAGCTGCAATAACCAAACTCCATGTGGACGGTATCATTGACTATATAAATAATGTACTAAGATGAACAGATGGCTTGGTATCGCAATAGCGGTGTTGTTATGCGTTAGTTCCGCTCTGTATCTGCGAAACAAGGCGTTGCAATCAGACAACAACCGCTTGCAAGGCAATCAGACGGCACTGCTGGAGAAAGCAACGTACTACGAAACAGAAGCTGGTAAGTCGGTTGCGAGTGCTCAAAGGTTGGAGCTTTCATTTTCAGAACTGAAAGGCAAGTATAAGGAAATGTGCCAGACTGCCGATGAGTTAGGAATAAAGGTTAAACGCTTGAAAGCTGCCTCTACGACTGCAACAGAAACGGAGGTGAAAGTGATTACACAAGTCCGTGACAGCATTGTGTATCGCAATGGCACCATTGATACCGTCAAGTCTTTCAGTTGGCATGATGCGTGGGTAAATATACTTGGTGAACTGAAAGGGCGTGATGTGTCGCTGAATGTTGTATCGCAAGATACCATAGTCCAGATAGTACATAGAGTGCCGAAGAAGTTTCTGTTTTTCCGTTGGGGGTGCAAGGCTATCAGACAGGAAATTGTCAGCACTAATCCGCACACTCGTATAACATACACAGAGTACATAGAACTTAAATAGGTTTCTTTAAGGTTAAGATTGTTTTTTATTAGTTGGGAGTGTCGGCTGAGAAGTCGGCACTTTTTCTTGCTCGTTTCCCAAAAAATTGTATTACCTTTGTGGGCGAAATGAACGTAGTAATGAATGATGAAATACAGAAATTCTACAATAATTCTACAAAATCACATACTAATTGTGTAACTCGCTGAAAATCAGATTTGGATTAAGGGTTTCCTAAACCTTTGATCCGGGTTCGATTCCCGGTGGGAGTACCATTTATTCAACAACATTCAGAAATCATTATTTTATGAAGAAATCGATGACGATGATGCTTCTGTTGCTCGTTGCAATGTTCTGCAGCGCACAGATGCAAGACCCGGTTAAGTTCACAGCGCAGCTTAAGACGGGCAACACCGCAGAGGGCGAGATTGTCTTCAGTGGTAAAATTCAGAAGGGATGGCATGTCTATTCCACTAATCTCGGCAGCGATGGTCCTATCGAGGCATCGTTCCATGTAGACAAGAAAGACGGCGTAGAGCTTGTTGGCAAACTCACACCGCGCGGCAAGGAGATATCGGAGATGGATCCGATGTTCGGCATGAAGCTGCGCTACTTCGAGCACTCGGTGCAGTTCGTACAGAAGGTGAAGTTCACCAAACCTACATACTCAATCAAGTGCTACCTCGAGTTTGGCGCATGCAACGAAGAAATGTGTATGCCGCCCACACAGGTGGAACTGCACAAGCAGGGCAAGTCGCCAGCCGTAGACGGCGAGGCTGCTAAGGAAGAGGAGGCAACGGAAGAGGCAGTCGCTATCGCCGACACAGCAGCCGTAGCAGCCACAGACAGCGCAGCCGCAGCAGCCCCCGCAGCACTCGACACCGCAGAGGTGAAGAAGCTCTGGACACCAGTCATCGACGAGCTTAACGACTACGACCAGCCCGTAAGCAACTCGCTCTTCTACATCTTCCTCGCAGGTATCGTAGGCGGACTCGTTGCCCTCTTCACACCATGCGTATGGCCTATCATCCCGATGACCGTCAGCTTCTTCCTCAAGCGCAACAAGAGTCGCAAGAAGGCAATCCGTGAGGCTATCATCTACGGTGTGTCTATCGTAGTTATCTACGTCGCACTCGGACTCGTCGTCTCGATGCTCTTCGGCGCGAGTGCGCTCAATGCGCTCTCTACCAACGCCGTCTTCAACATAGCGTTCTGCCTGATGCTCGTAGTGTTCGCCGCTTCGTTCTTCGGAGCATTCGAGATAACACTACCGTCGTCATGGAGCAACAAGATGGACCAGAAGTCGGAGGAGACAAGCGGCTTGCTCAGCATCTTCCTCATGGCGTTCACACTCTCGCTCGTGAGTTTCTCATGCACCGGTCCTATCATCGGTTTCCTCCTCGTAGCCGTAGCCTCTGAGGGCAGCATCGTAGCACCGACAATCGGTATGCTCGGCTTCGCTATCGCCTTGGCAGTGCCGTTCGCGCTGTTCGCCATGTTCCCGACACTGCTCAAGTCGGCACCTAAGTCGGGCGGTTGGATGAACGTGCTGAAGGTGACACTCGGCTTCGTAGAATTGGCATTCGCCCTGAAGTTCCTCTCGGTAGCCGACCTCGCTTACGGCTGGCATATCCTCGACCGCGAGACATTCCTCGCCCTCTGGATTGCACTCTTCACGCTGCTTGGTCTCTATCTGCTCGGACTGTTCAACTTCCCGCACGACGACGAGGGACGCCGCACCAACGTGCCGCAGTTCTTCCTCGCACTGGTTTCGCTCGCATTCGCGTTCTATATGATTCCGGGTCTGTGGGGTGCTCCGCTGAAGGCAGTATCAGCCTTCGCACCGCCAATGAACACCCAGGACTTCAATCTCTATAAGAACGAGGTGCACCCACGCTTCACCGACTACGAGGCAGGTATGGCAGCTGCACGCCTTGAGGGCAAACCAGTAATGGTCGACTTCACAGGCTTCGGTTGTGTCAACTGCCGTAAGATGGAGGCTGCGGTATGGACAGATGCCAAGGTGGCTGACCTGCTCAACCAGAAGTACGTGCTCATCTCGCTCTTCGTAGACGATAAGACACCGCTGCCAGAGCAGATTGAGGTGACCGACACCGACGGCTCAAAGCGCACGCTGCGCACCGTAGGCGATAAGTGGAGCTATCTCCAGCGCTACAAGTTCGGTTCCAACACCCAGCCGATGTACATCCTCATCGACAACGAGGGCAAGCCGCTCACCGGCAGCCGCTCTTACGACGAGGACATCTCTGAATACATGGACTTCCTCAACGCAGGCTTGGATGCATACGCAAATCGTTAATTAATATAAGTAGTTAGGGGGTGCAGTTTATACAACTGCACCCCTTTTTTGTGTTCTTGCTTGCGGGGTGCAGTTGTTTAGGGGGTGCAGTTGGTTAGGGGAGTGCAGTTGTTTAGGGGGTGCACTTGTTTAGGAGGTGCAGTTATTTAGGGGGTGCACTTGTCTCAAGTGCACCAACAAAGGTTGATTTATACACTTCTTGGTTGGTGCAGTTCTTGGTTGGTTGGTGCACTTGAGACAAGTGCACCCCCTACAAGTGCATCAACAGAGATTGATTTATACATTTTTTGGTTGGTGCAGTTCTTGGTTGGTGCAGTTCTTGATTGGTTGGTGCACTTGAGACAAGTGCACCCCCTATAAGTGCAAAACATCAACTCATGTCATCCGCGTCTGTCGGCGCAGACATCCGCGTCGGTCGATACGAGACGGAGAAGATGAAGATATGTAGAGCAGAAGATGTGTTAAAGGATGCAAAAAGTGGAGTTTGCTTGTAACATTTCCCCTTTTCGTTCGTCATCAATATAGAAACACCCAAACATACACCCTCAATAATAATGAATAATATGGACTATAAATATATAAACCAACTTCTGGAACGCTACTGGAATGGCGAGACCTCGCTTGAGGAAGAGCAGATACTGCGCTCGTTCTTCAGTCAGATATGCGTGCCGGAGGAACTCGCTAAGTACCGTCCGCTCTTCAACTACGAGCAGACCGAAACGAAGACCGACCGCCTCGGCGACGACTTCGACGAGCGTATCATGTCCATGATTGACGAGCCACAGGAGATAAAGGTGAAGGCGCAGCCGATACGTATCAGCCAGCGTTTTGCGCCGCTCTTCAAGGCAGCAGCAATGGTGGCTATCGTGCTCACGCTGACGCAGGCAGCCCAGTTCTCGTTCCAGAGCCACGATGCGGGCAACACCGCAATGCCAGGCAACTACTCTTCGCGCCCAGTGCAGGGCGTGTCGGTTGCGCTGAACGATTCAGCCCACCTCGACTCGATGAAAAAGGCTGCCATGGAGGCTGTTCCGCAGCAGATGGAGCAGCACGACATCTCCATGCTCAAGTAAAGGTAACAACGAAATTTCTATGCTTTCTCAATAAAATCATGTTTAGTTAAAACACCAAAAGTTCGAGGCTGTGAAGCCTTTGACTCTCTTAAATTTTTCATAACATACTAATGATTGGCTTGCCGCATAACCCTCGTGGAGGTGTTATGCGGCAAGTTCTTTTTTAATAAACGCATAAAAAACGGCTGATTTTCAAAAGTTTTGTCTAACTTTGCAAGCGATAATTATCGCATCTTTTCATACATATTGCCGTATGAAATCAGTCTACGACATGACAACTTTCAAAATACAATTTATGCGAATTCAACTATTAACAACAATTTTTGTTTTGTTATCTGTGGCTCTCCCTGGTCTGGCACAGAAGCGAACCTTTGCTGACGCACAGAAAGTGGCAGCCGATTTCTTTCAGTCGAAGGACAACAACGCCAAGGTCTGTGCTTTACATGTCAACAGTAAGTGCGGTCGCAAGCTGCTTAAGCGTGCTGCCAGTGCTACTCAAGAGGCTACAGATGCTTACTATCTGTTCGCCAACGAGGACAATAACCGATTGCTCGTAGTGTCGGGCGACGAGCGTATGCAGCGCATCCTCGGCTACACCGACCACGCTCTTGTAGGCAATGCTATCCCCGACGGACTTGCCGACCTGCTCGAAGGCTACGCAGCGCAGTACGCTGCACTCGGAGCCGTGCCCACCACATCAGCATCCAACGCCCCTGCACGCTCCGCCCTCTACAAAGGCGAGCGTCAGCTGCAGACCGCAGCATGGGGACAATGGGATCCGTTCAACCGCATGACACCACAGGCGTACCCCACGGGATGCGCAGCGACAGCGATGGCTATCGTGATGCGCTATCATCAGTGGCCTGACGTAGGCTACGGCAGCAAGACACACATCTGGATGGACTCGGTGATGACAGCCAAATTCGGCGAGACCCACTACGACTGGGCGAACATGCCGATGAGCTACGAGAAGTTCAACGACACGCAAGCCACCGCTGTGGCTCTGCTCATGCGCCATTTGGGCATATCGGTGGAGATGTACTACGCGGCCGAGAGCAGTGGTGCACGCCAGACATTAGTGCCGCAGGCTCTTGCGCAGTACTTCCGCTATGGCTCGACAGCGCGTCTGCTCACCGCCAGCGACTACGATGCCGCTACGTGGGACCGCATGATGCGCAAGGAGATTGACAGCAACCGCCCGGTCATCTACACCGGCGAGTCGATACAGGGACGCGGCGCACACGGCTTCGTGCTCGACGGCTACCGCGACAATCTCTTCCACTTCAACTTCGGATGGAACGGTAGCGGCAACGGCTACTTCGCCATCTCGGCTATAACATCCACCGACCGCTCGTTCGAGTTCGCCAACAAGCAGCAGGCTGTGATAGGCATCACTCCGCTCAAGGCAGAGAACTGCGCACCGCTCCAGCTCGACTGCCAAGGCAAGTACGAGGGCTTCTACACCACGCTCACCACGCTGAAGGCTGGCGAGAAGCAGAGCGTACACCTCTCCGACCTTTCTGCACTCACCACATGGCAAGGCAAAATGCAGTGGAACCTGTGCCATGCCGACGGCTCTGTGGTTGAGGCGTTGGGCAGCAAGCAGGTGCAGATGAACGGAGGCAGCACGCAGAGTCTCGACTTCGAGTTCGCAGCTGCCAATAACGCTGCCAAGGGCGACTATCTGCGGCTCGTGGCGTGCACAGACGGCTCAGCGAAGTGGCTGCCAGTGCTCAATGCGTTGGGCAAGGAAGTGATTGTAGAAGCCTACGAGCGCAAGGTGCCCGTGGTAGAGGTGGTGAGCGACACGAAGAACGTCACCATCAACAGCAGCAACCCAAACAATAAGACGTTCAACGGAAAGCCATTGCTCGGCTCATCATATATATATAATGTGGACTTCAATAGCTCTGTTGAGAAGAGCATCGACATGCTGCGACTCGCAGGTGGGGCGTTCGAGGCTCACACCGCCGACGCTGTGGTGCTCACCGCCGACACGCTCTACATCAAGGCGAAAGGCTACACGGCAGCAGAGCTCGTGGCTCAGTGCAGCGTAAACGTGGAGAAGGCAGGACAGTTGGAGACTGCTATGCAGAAGGCTGTGGCTGATGCCGATGCAGTGGAGGCACTCACCGTAACAGGCACTCTGAACAACACCGACCTGCAGTACCTCTCTTCGCTGCAGTCGCTGCAGCAGCTGAACCTCGAAAACGCCACAACACCGCAAGGCTTGTTCGGTGCTACGTTCAAGGACTTTAGCCGACTCACCAACTGCGTTCTGCCACGCTCGTTGAAGCAGATAGGCAGCGAGACGTTCAAGAACTGCTACGTGCTGCGCTCCATTTCGCTGCCCGTATGCTTGCAGGCTACCGGCAGCAAGCTGTTCAGCGGCTGCCAGGCACTCACCGACATCTATGCTCATCCGTCGTCGCCCGACTGCGTTGCTGCCGATGCGTTTGAAGGATTGAGCACCCCGAGCAAGGTCACCGTACACGTGCAGCAAGGCTTGGCTGGCGCGTTCCAGCAGAGCAGCAAGTGGAGCATGTTCGCACGCTTCGTCGACGATCTGCCCGCACTGCCACAGCGTTTCACCTATGGCGGTGTCGACTATAAAGCCATATATGACGGCGACGGCAACTTCGCCGAGGTCACCTTCCCGAGTGGCGAGATGTATAAAGGTGCAATCACTATCCCAGCCACCATCAACTACGAGGGGCTCGAATACACCGTGCGTGGTTTCGACAACACCGACGGCATGTCGCCGTTCGTGGGCAATCCGTTAATTACATCGCTCACACTCGAGCTGAACATCGAGCGTCTGCGTGCAATGCTCTTCATGGGCTGCACCAGTCTTGAGCACCTGCAGCTGCCCTCTACGCTACGCCATATCGACAGCGAGTGCTTCCGCAACTGTCCGATGCTCAAGCAGATTACACTGCCGGCAAGCATCGAAACACTTGGCGACAACGCATTCTGCGGCTGCCAGTACCTTACCGACATCTACTGCTACGCGATGACACCGCCCGAAGGCAGCAACACCGACAGCTATCCCTTCGCACAGTGCCGTCCGCAGAACGTTACGCTGCACGTGCCGGCTTCGAGCGAGGCTGCATATCGTGCTACGGGCTTCTGGACAAAGTTTGGCAACGTTGTTGCCGACCTGCCCGATGCTCCGGTCGATGGCATTACTGCCACAACCGCCCGTCACACCTCTCTCCCAATGAAGGCAGCCGGCAAGCAGTGGATAACGCTCCACATGCAGCAGGCGCAGCAGGTAGGCATCTACTCGCTCAGCGGTATGCTGATGCGCGTCGTGCAGCTTCAGAAGGGCGCGAACACAGTGTGGCTTGACGATATAAGCATAATAAAATAAAAACATATAAGTATGAAAGATATTTGTTGCATAGGACACATCACAAAAGACAAGATTATCACCCCACGCCAGACAGTCTATATGGCGGGTGGTACGTCTTTTTACTTCTCTTATGCTATCAACCATCTGCCCGACAACGTGTCGTTCCAGCTTGTGACAAAGTTGGGCGAGGGCGAGATGAAAGCCGTTGACGACATGCGCAACATGGGCATCGACGTGCTCACATACCCCAGTCGCCACACCGTTTACTTCGAGAACAAGTATGGCGAGAACCAAAACGACCGCACACAGCGTGTGCTCGAACGTGCCGACCCGTTCACCATCGAGGAGATGAAGAGCGTAGACGCACGTGTCTATCACCTCGGCACATTGCTCAACGACGATATCTCGCCAGAGCTTGTGAAGTATCTCTCTACAAAGGGCAAGATATCCATCGACGCGCAGGGCTATCTGCGCGAGGTGCGCAATCAGCAGGTGTTCGCTATCGACTGGGCTGACAAGCGCGAGATACTCGCAAACACCGATATCATAAAGGTGAACGAGCACGAGATGGAGGTCATCACCGGACTGCGCAACCCACGCATGGCAGCCCTCCGCTTAGCGGAGTGGGGTGTGAAGGAGGTGTGCGTGACGCTCGGCAGCTACGGCTCAATCATTCTTGTCGATGGCGAGTTCCACGAGATACCGGCTTACGAGCCGAAGGAGATAGTGGACGCTACGGGCTGCGGCGACACCTATTCGGCAGGCTATCTGTGGTGTCGTGCGCAAGGCATGGACGTAGAGGAGTCGGGACGCTTCGCTGCTGCTATGTGTACACGCAAGCTCGAGCACAGCGGACCGTTTGAAGGCACTATCGAAGACGTGCAAGCCGTGCTCGCTACAACCCCGTGCTTCAACGAGTACGTTGAGTAATTCGGACTTTACATATTTATTAGTATAAAAGAAAAGTGGCACCTGTACCCAGTACAAGTGCCACTTTTAGTGTATTTATACGCCGGTTTACTTGTCCGTAACCTCTACTATCGGGTTGCCGGTGCACGCATCCGGCATCTGTATGTGCAACAGCGAGCATACCGTAGGTGCGGTGTCGTCCATGTGAGTCTGGCGATTGGTATATCCGGGCTTGATGTTCCAACCCATGAAGATGAGCGGAATGTGTGTGTCAGCCGGAGTCCATGTGCCGTGCGACGAGCCGAGGAAGTCCTTAGCTACGGGCCACTCGAAGTAGTTGATGCGCGGCATGAGGATGATGTCGCCCGAGCGACCATGGTAGTAGCCGTTGATGACGCGCTCGCGAACCCACTGCGGAACCGACGCATAAGCCGCCTTCTCGTAGTCGATGACCCACTGCAGGTCGGGGTCGGTCTTCAGTATGCGTATAGCCGCAGCCTTCACCTTCTCAAGGCAGAGCTTGTTCTGCGCTAACAGTTCGTGGTCGAGATACAAGCCCTCGCCGATAACATCCTTGGCATACTTTATGTCGAGTCCGAACTCTGCCTTCAGCTTCTCGTTGAGGTCGCGCATCTTTGCGCCCATGTCGCAACCGCCACCAGGCAGCTTGTGCTCCTTCAGCGTGTTCGGGTTGTGGCTGCCGCCGTGGTCAGCGGTGAGGAACAGCAGGTAGTTGCCCTTGCCCACCTGCGCGTCGAGTGCTTCGAGGAACTTCTTCATGTCGCGGTCGAGCGTGAGGAACACCTCTTCGTTCTCCTTACCAGGCGAGAGCCATGTGCCCGTCTTGTGGCTGATGGCATCGGTGGATGAGATGCTGATGCAGAGCATGTCGGGTGTTTCGCCCTTGCCCAGCTGCTCGTTCTTCAGTGCAGCCTCTGCCATGTTGAATGTGAGCGTTACGCCGTCGGCACCCGACTTCGGGTCGTAGCCCTTCTTCATGCCAGCCTCGCGGTTGAACTTCTTCACCCAGTCGGGCAGCTTCTCCATGTAGTAGGAACTTGTGATGAAGCCAGCCACCGACTTGTCGTACCAGTAGGCAGCGTTGGCAGAGTGTCCGGCAGGCAGTATGGAGGCGCGGTCTTTCAGTGCGATGCCGATAACCTTCGAGCGGAAGTCGGTAGCGCAGCGCAGCATATCGCCGATGGTGGTGCCGAGCAGGTTTTTCGGCGACATGTTGCCAGCCTTTGAGTCGGTGCCCACGCCCTTCACTGTGGGGTCGTCGGTGCAGTAGATGCGCTTACCGTCGAGATAGAAGTCGTTGCTCGGGATGCCGTTGGCAGCAGGTACGGCGCCTGTGTAGATAGAGGAGTGTCCCACGCCGGTGATGGTAGGCACATAGTTGAGCATCTGGTTGTCGCACGAGAAGCCTTCAGCCATGAGGCGCTTCATGCCGCCTTCGCCGAACTTGTCGTAGTAATAATACATGTAGTCCCAACGCATCTGGTCGATAACAAGACCGACAACGAGCTTCGGACGAGCTACTTGTGCAGAGGCAGTGAGCGCCACGATGCACACGAGGAGTGATAGGAAGATTTTTTTCATTTTGTGTTTTGGCTTTTTTATTGTTGTTTGTTTGCTTGCTTGTTTGCTGATAGGCCTTTCTAAGCCTTCTTGAGCCTCTTTAAGCCGAGGGTACTAAGCCTCTTTAAGCCTTTCTAAGCCGAGGGTGGGGAGGGACTTAGTACGTGAACGAGCTGCCTCCGAGGAACTCTCTCAGGAGCGAGGTTGGTGGGAGCACGGAGTGGTCGATGGCGTTGAAGTAGCTGAGGAACTTGCGCAAGCGGTACGCTTCGGCATACTCCTCGCAGTTCTCCGGCACTTGTTCGAGCAGCGGCTCTGCCTGTGTCTTGATGGCAGCTAATTCGTATATCATCGCCGTGTTGAACATGGTGTCGGCGTTCTCCTGATAAGGGAATATCCACTTGTTTTCGCCGGCACGCACACTGGGCCAGCGGCGTATGGTGTCGCGAGCCGAACAACCACGATACTTATAGTCGCGCACGATGCGGCGGAGCAGTCGGTTGTCGGTGGTAGGGATGTAGTTGTGCTCGTCGAGCAGTATGGTGGTGAGTGCCGAGGCGTACACACGATACTTCAGTTTCTCGTCGATCTGCGCCGTCAGTTCGGGGTTGAGCGCGTGGATGCCCTCCACCACGAGCACGTCGTTCGGCTCCATGCGCATCAGCTTGCCACTCATCTCGCTTCGACCGGTCTGAAAGTTGTAGCGCGGCAACTCCACCTCCTCACCGGCGAAGAGCTGCAGCAGCTGTTTGTTGAACAGTTCGAGGTTGAGCGCGTAGAGCGACTCGTAGTCGTAGTCGCCCTGAGCGTCGAGCGGAGTCTTGTCGCGGTCGACGAAGTAGTCGTCGAGCGAGATAGGCACGGGGCGGACACCGTTGCAGAGCAGCTGTATGGAGAGACGCTTGCACGTCGTGGTCTTGCCCGACGACGACGGACCAGCGATGAGCACCATCTTCACACGCGACTCGTGTGCGATGTTCTCCGCAATCTTCGCGATCTTCTTCTCCTGCAATGCCTCCGACAGATTGATGATATCGATGGTGTGCCCCTGGTTCACAGCCTCGTTGAACGTGCCTACGGTAGACATGCCAAGCAGGTTCTGCCAGCGGTGATGCTCCTGAAAGATGTCGAACATCTTGTCCTGACGCACCAGTGCTCCGAGCTGCGTCGGGTCCTCGCGCGAGGGTATGCGCAGCAGCAGACCGTCGTAGTACTTCTCTACACCGAAGAGTGTGAGCTGCGCCGTGTTGATGAGCATCGTGCCGTAGAAGTAGTCGACGAAGCCCTCTATATCATAATATGTAGTGTAGAGCTTACCCGTAGTGCGCAGCAGCATCGCCTTCGACTTATAGCCGAGCCCCTCGAAGAGGCGTATCGCCTCGTCGGTAGGTACCTGGTGGCGACATATCTTCAGACGGCGGTCGACGAGGCTTTGCATCTCGCGGCGTATCTTGTCTACGTCAGCCGTGGTAACGGGGCGACCCAAGCGCAGGTCGCAGTAGTAGCCGTTGCTCACCGGAATGTCGATGACGACGTTGCTCTCCGGAAACAACTTGTGCACCGCCTTGCAGAGTACGAAGAAGAGCGTGCGTGTATAGGCGCGAATGCCCGACGACGACGTTACGTCCAAATACTCAATATCCTTCGGGTTGTACACACGATAATGCAGTCCTTCTACCTTGTTGTTCACCTTTGCGCTCACCGGAGGGTAAGGCATCTGCACATCAAGCTGAGAAAAAATGTCAGAAAGTGTACTTCCAGTTGCTACTTTCAAAGTTTTTTTATTATTTTTGCAACGGATTTGTATCATCTGTTTCATTTGGCTAAAGCTTTTAAGGGTTTTACATAGAAATCTATCAAAAGAGGCTTTGAACTACCTATTAAGTACTTGCCAATAACAAAGGTACTCTGTTTTTTCGACACAACGCGCATAAATGCCACATAAATTATATTAAAATAATATGTCGATTTGGATTATTTTTAAGATCATCGGTTCATTGGCGCTCCTCATCTACGGTATGAAGGTGATGAGCGAGGCTCTGCAGAAGATGGCAGGCTCACAGCTCCGCCATATTCTTGGCGCAATGACCACCAACCGCTTCACCGGACTGCTGACTGGTATGTTTGTAACAGCCTCGGTACAGTCGTCTACGGCTACCACGGTGATGACCGTTTCGTTTGTCAACGCCGGATTGCTAACCCTTGCTCAAGCCATCTCTGTTATTATGGGTGCCAATATCGGCACTACGTTCACGGCGTGGATTATGACGCTTGGCTTTTCTTTCAACATGGCGAACCTCGTGTTCCCCGCGTTCTTCATCGCCCTGCTGCTCATCTACAGCAAGCGCCACCGTTATATCGGCGACTTCCTCTTCGGTGTGGCATTCATGTTCTTCGCTATCTCTACGCTCGGCGCAACGGGTAAGGAGATGGACCTCAGCCATAACCAAGCAGTGATTGACTTCTTCGCTTCCTTCGATAAGGAGAGCTATCTCACCATATTCTCGTTCCTCGGTCTTGGCACCATACTGACGTTCTGTATGCAGTCGTCGGCAGCCCTCATGGCTATCACCATGGTGCTCTGTTCGTCGGGCGTGCTACCCATCTACATGGGCATTGCGCTTGTGCTTGGTGAGAACATCGGCACCACCATCACCTCCAACATCGCAGCCATGGGTGCCAACACACAGGCACGCCGCGCTGCCTTCGCCCACCTCACGTTCAACGTGTTCGGTGTGATATGGGTGCTCTGCGGTTTCTATCCGTTCATCGACATGGTGTGCAGCTTCGTAGGTGTCAACCCACATGCCGACCATATCGACGCAGCACGCCTCTCGGTAGTGCTCGCTGCCTTCCACACTACGTTCAACGTATGCAACACAGCCGTGCTTATCTGGTTCATCCCGCAGATGGAACGCTTCGTGTGCTACGTCATCAAACCTTCTAACCGCAAGGACGAGGACGACTTCCGTCTGCGCTATATCGGTGGCACTTCAATCATGAAGACACCGGAGCTCTCGGTGCTTGAGGCACAGAAGGAGATACAGTCGTTCGCTGAACGTATACAGCGCATGTTCGGTATGGTACGCGAGCTGCTCGGCGTGAAGGACGAGGCAAAGTTCAACAAACTCTATACACGCATTGAGAAGTACGAGAGTATCTCGGACAATATGGAGATAGAGATTGCCAACTACCTCAACAACGTCAGCGATGCACACCTCTCTGACGATACCAAGGCGAAGATACGCGCCATGCTCCGCGAGATTTCGGAGATAGAGTCAATCGGCGACTCATGCTACAACGTGGCACGCACACTCAGCCGCAAACTCAAGGGCAAGGAAGACTTTACCGAGAAGCAGTACGAGCATCTGCACCAGATGTTGGAGCTCACCGACGATGCGCTCACACAGATGAACGTGATGCTCACCGGCCGTCGCGACTCGCTCGACGTCAACCGCTCTTTCAACGTGGAGAACGAGATAAACAACTACCGCAACCAGCTCCGCTCGCAGAACATCAACGACATCAACGACCACAAGTACACTTACGCCATCGGCACAATGTATATGGACATCGTGTCGGAGTGCGAGAAACTTGGCGACTATGTGGTGAATGTGGTTGAGGCTCGTATGGGCACACGCCAGCATACGGCTTAGAAAAGTAAAAAGGTAAAAGAGTAAAAATAGGGGGTGCACTTGTCTCAAGTGCACCAACATAGCAAAGGTGCATTTATTTTTATGTTGGTGCAGTTTTTTGCTTTGTTGGTGCAGTTATGACAAGTGCACTTTTTGTTTTGTTGGTGCACTTGAGACAAGTGCACCCCCTGGATATGCACCCCCTAAAGGATCTGTATGCTGAGCGTTTGCTTGTCGAACTTAACGCTCTTCCGACCAATATAATCGTCAATGAAGCCTTGGTCTGCCAGCTCGTGCGGCGTGCCGTCGTGCAATGCACCGTCGGCGAGTAGCCATAAGCGGTCGGCAGTCTGCAGGGCAGTCTCAAGGTCGTGTGTAGAAAGAAGAATTGTTTTGCGCTCCTCGTGGGCAAGACGTTGCAATAGCAACATCAAGTCAATCTTGCCAGGGAAGTCGAGGAAGGCTGTAGGTTCGTCGAGCAGTATTACAGGTGTCTGCTGTGCGAGCGACTTCGCTATCATCACCTTCTGCATCTCGCCGTCGCTGAGGGTGCACACGCGGCGTTCAGCCATAGCTGTTATACTCACGCTCTCGATAGAGTGGCGCACGATGCGGCGGTCGTCAGCGGAGAGACGTCCCCAGAAGCCGGTGTAGGGTGCGCGACCGAGTGCCACGAGTTCCTCTACGGTCATGTTGCGCACGTCGGGGCGCGAGGTTAGCACGATGGAGAGCATACGCGAGAGGTGGGTAGGCTTCAGTGTGCTGATATCGTTGTCGCCTATCAGCACCCTGCCGTCAATCGACGGTTGCAGGCGTGCTATGGTGCGCAGCAGCGTCGACTTGCCCGTGCCGTTATGGCCGATAAGGCAAGTGAGTGTGCCGGGCAGAGCCGTAGCGTTGAGGTCGGAAGCTACGCAGCGCATATTAAGGGGGTGCAGTTGTCTCAACTGCACCAACCGCTTGGATTCATTGCTTTGTTGGTGCACTTGAGACAAGTGCACCCCCTGTTGGGTGTTATTGTTTTGTTGGTGCACTTGAGACAAGTGCACCCCCTGATTGGCTTTATCGCTTTGTTGGTGCACTTGAGACAAGTGCACCCCCTGTTGGGTGTTATTGCTTTGCTGGTGCAGTTGAGACAACTGCACCCCCTTTTTTGAGTAGCCAACGGTGAGGTGGCAGAGTTCTATGGAGAGTTCTTCGTTCATTGGCGGTGGAATGTGGCGATAGTGTTATGGTCGTACACCTTGTGGCTCACAAGGCGCACGTTGGTGGGCAGTTTAGGAGCCGCGGTGCCACCACTAACGCAGAACGGAGCCGTCTCCACGCGTATTTCGTCACACGCATCAGCGTCGATGAACGACTGCAGCGTGCGTGCTCCGCCCTCCACGATGAGCGACTGGCACTTCTCCCGGTGCAGCCATTCGAGCAATTGCGGAATGACAGGCTTCGAGAAGTCCAAACCCTCGAAGGCAGGCTGACGGCGGTCGATGACTATGCGGCGCGGTGCCTTGCCCGCCCAGTGGCGCACGTCGAGGCGCGGCTGTTCACGTTCGTTGGTGATGCGTCCCACGAGAATGGCATCGTTTTCGGCGCGCAGTTTGTGAACAAGCGTCTTTGTGAACGGTGTGGATATGGCGCACGCCACGCCGTTGTCGTCAAGAAAGGCGTTGGCGGTTTGCGCCCACTTCAGTATGATGTACGGTCTGCGCTTTTCGTTGAATGTGATGAAGCGGCGGTTCAGCTCGCGACACTCCTCTTCGAGCACACCCACCGTCACCTCGATGCCGGCATCGCGCAGCTTCTGTATGCCACGACCCTGCACGGCTGCGAACGGGTCGACGCAGCCCACGACGCAGCGGCGTACACCTTTCCTTATAATAAGGTCAGCGCATGGCGGCGTCTTGCCGTAGTGGGAGCATGGCTCCAGACTGACGTATATCGTAGCTTCGCTGAGCAGCACCTCGTCCTCGGGGCGCACCGATGCGAACGCGTTCACCTCGGCATGTCCTTCGCCGCAGCGCACGTGGTAGCCTTCGCCGATGATACGTCCGTCGGCAGCCACTATAACAGCACCCACCATGGGGTTGGGCTTAGCATTCTGTCGTCCGTTGGCAGCGAGCTGGAGGCAGCGGCGCATGTAGAGTTTATCCATAACTTAAAGGTCAAACAATGTTTTTTCCTCTCCTGCGTACGCTTCGAAGTATGGCGGTTCGTCGCGCAGCTCGATGTCGTCGTATATGAAGTCGAGCACCACGGTCTCCTTGCCGTCGGGCATCACCAAACCCATCTTTCCGTCGCGCTGCGCAATGACCGGCAGCGAGCGGAGGTCGTCGACGTAGACATACGGTGTGCGGAGGAAGTCGTAGTGAGCAGGCACGAGCACGTTGCCCTGATGATCCTTGATGCCGAACTTGCCGTTTTCCTCGTACACCTCGTGATACTGCTCGTACTTCTCGCGTATGCGGTTGAGGTAGAACACCATCTTGCGCTTGTTGTTCACCAGCTCCACGAGGTAGGCGAACGTGTCGGAGTAGTTAGCCATGGCACGTGCGAGCACCACCTTGAAATCGAGACCCGATATCACCTTGCGGTTCAGGTCGATGTAGCGGGCGATAGCCTTCTCCTTCTCGGGCACGGTGAGTGTAGCCAGCTGCTCCTCAAACTTCAGCATGATAGCCTTCGAGCCCTTCATCGCCTTGATATAGCGGTGAATTTGTCGCGCCATCTCGTCGCACACGAACTTGTCTATACGCTCCAATTCGATACTGTCGACATAAGTATCTTCAAAGTTTTCTTGCGTTATCTTCTTTTCCATAGTAACTGTTATCTTAGTATATATTTAGGTTATACAAATCAGCATTACTTGCATCTGTACTGCCAAAAGTACTATAAATTTGCGAAATGTCAAAAGAATACATATAAAAAACATCGTTTTTTCTAAAATTAGTAGTAATTTTGTTGCGCATCGAGAGAGCTATAAACATCCGTAAAGAATAGCAATACACATCCTGAAGAAATAACTATAAACATCCGTAATATGAAGAAAATCACTACACTACTGCTCATGCTGTTGCTCGTTGCGACAGCAGCAAACGCTAAGTTCGCCTATTGGGGCTATTGCGACAAAGACATCGTAGGTGCTTATGGCTCCTCTGCCTATGGCAAGGCAGCCATCTACATCCCCGCTGAGGTGGCGCAGCTGTACAAGGGCTGTCAGCTCACAGGCGTGCGTGTCGGCTTAGCTGCCCAGGCAAGCAAGCTGAGCGTGTTCGCTACTACCGACCTCAACGCTACACCATTCGCACAGAAAGTGAGCGACAAGGCTAACAAGGGCAATAACATCGTAAAGTTCGACGCACCATATACCATCACCGGCGAGGCGTTCTACATCGGCTACGAAGTGAGCGGACTGGACGCATGTATCGGCTACGTAGCCAACAAGGCTGCACATTCCAACTATACCGACTTCGGCAACGGATGGGTTGACAACGCCGCCAACGGAGCCAACGCTCTCTCGCTCACCGCACGCATCGAGGCAGACAACCTGCCCGTTGACCTCAGCGTGATGGGCTTGCGCGACATCGCTACAAAGGAGAACGAGCCGTTCAACGTTTCGGCTAAGGTAGTGAATCTATCGGCTACGAAGCTCTACAACTACCGCATCGGCTACAGCGTGGACGGCGGCGAGGAGCAGTTCGTAGACTTCGAGGAGACTCTCGGCGACCGCAGCGAGAACGTGTTCAGCTTCACTCACCCCGGCATCAAGACCAAGGGTACACACAAGCTGAAGGTGCGCGTTGTAGTTGATGAGGATGTGAACCCAGCCAACGATGCAGCGGAGTGCAACGTGCTGATGACCTCGATATCTACAACAAAGCGCGTGCTCATGGAGGAGGCTACTGGCATCTATTGCGGTAACTGTCCGCGCGGCATCGTCTCTATCGAGAAGTGCAAGGAGAAGTATCCCGACAACTTCATCGCTATCGCAAAGCACGCCTACGATGGCACACCATCGGAGCTGCTCTGCCCGTCGTACGAGTATGCTAACTGGGGCGTATATCCGCAGGCAGCACTCGACCGCCGAGCTACGTTCGACCCCGTTCTCTCTACAACATACCAGTACATGGATGCCATCCTTGAGAAGTGTCCAGCCATTGCCGGCATCGAGACTCAGGCTAACTACGTGGCAGGCGACTATACACATATCAATGTGAACACCAATGTGCAGTTCGTGAAGGATATGACCAACTGCAGCTTCGGCATAGCATACGCCATCATCGAGGACGGCGTGACAGGCTATCAGCAGAACAACGGCTATGCAAATGGCAGATACGGCGAGCTTGACGGATGGGAGAGCAAGCCGTCGATGGTTTCGGTTACGCTCAATCACGTGGCTCGTGCTGGCTTCGGCATCGTAGGCGGCATCGATAACAGCATCCCCGTGAACGATGTGTACAGCACTACTATCTACAACCACAACACCGTGCTCAACGTTCCGTCGAACGTGCAGAACCGCAAAAATATTAAGGTAGTGGCATTCCTCATCAACCGTGGCGACCACGGCTACGTGGAGAACGCCGTAGAGGTGCCCGTGCTTGAGGCTGGCGAGACATCTATCGCCGACATCACCTCTACACCGGCACCCGACCTCAGTCTGCGCAATGGCAGCATCGTTGCCGACGGCTTCGACGGCACACTGCAGGTGTACACCGTAGGCGGACAGCTCGTGAAGAACGCTTCGCTTGCTCGTGGCATGTACATCGTGCGTGGCACCAACGGCAAGCAGAGCTTCGTGAAGAAGATAATGTTCTAATCAATCAAGACAAAACCAGTACTAATTAAAAAACCGAAAAAGTTATGAAGAAGATAACCTCACTATTGCTTATGCTGCTGTTCGCTGTGACAGCGGCTAACGCAAAATATACCTACTGGGGATACGCCGGAAAGACGGCAGTCGACCTTCCGTATGGTAGCATCGGCACACGTCAGGGCAAGGCTGCCATATACATTCCTGCAGAAGTGGCACAGATGTACAAGGGTCTGAAGGTGACCGGTATGCGCTTCTCGCTCACCGACAAGGCTGAGACCGTGAAGGCGTTCGTGGCAAAAGACCTCAACGGTGCGTATGCTACGGAGAAGATGGCGGACATGGGCAACAAGGGTCTCAACTCAGTGCTCTTCGACGAGGCATACACCATCACTGGCGAACCGTTCTACTTGGGCTATGAGTACACCAGCGACATCAACGTCGTAGGCGTTACTGACGAATACTGCGAAGGTGCCAACTTTACCGACTTCGGCAAAGGATGGACAGACAACACCAAGCAGACTCCCGACAATGCGCCGGCTCTCGCTCTGCAAATGCGCGTAGAAGGCACAGAGCTACCAGTTGACGTGGCTATCTGTGGCGTGAAGAAGGTGGTGACAAACGTGGGTAGCACCTACGAGATAAAGGGCAAGCTGCTCAACTTCGCTGCTGCAAAGATAACATCGCTACGCATTGGTTATACCATCGGCAACGCAGAAGAACAGTTCGCAGACATCGAGCAGACCGTCGCTGCGCGTGCTGAGGACGAGTTCGCCATCACCTGCAACGCTCCCGATGCAAAAGGCTGCGAGAATATGAAGGTGCGCCTCGTAGAGGTGAACGGCAAGGAGGATGCTTACGCAGCTAACAACACATACGCTTCGACCATCGTCACAGCCAACGTGCAGGACGTAAAGCGTGTATATATGGAGGAGTACACAGGCATCAAGTGTCCCTGGTGCGTGCGCGGCATCGAGGAAATCTCGTAGAACCACACCAAGTTCCCAGGACAGTTCGTAGCTATGGCAAAGCATTGCTACAGCGGCACACCTACCGAGTTGGAGTGTCCGTCATATACATACAGCGCAGGCAATGGCTTCCCGAGAGGTACTTACGACCGTCGCCGTACAAACGGTCTTGACATTACCGATAAAAACGAACTCTATGTGAAGGCTTTCATCAGCAAAGGCTCTGTGCTGGGCATTGATGCTATCGCCAACTTCGCCGACGACAACCACTCGAAGGTGACAGCAACGGCAGTCATGAAGTTCAACCGCGAACAGACCAACGCCAACTACGGCTTGGCTTTCGCTGTGATAGAGAACGACGTGAAGGGCTACAAGCAGAGAAACGCCTATGCCGGTTCGGTGAAGTCGTACTACGGTTGGGAGAAAAAGGGCGGACTTGTTGCGTTAGACCTTCAGCACGTGATTCGCTTGGGCTACGAGGTGAACGAGGGCATCAGCGACGTGTTCCCGAAGCAGATAAACAGCGGCGACGCATTCAGCCACACCATTGAGCTGAACCTGCCTAAAAACATTCAGAACTACAAGAACCTGAAGCTCATCGCCTTCGTCATCGATCGCAACTCGAAGTACGTTGAGAACGTGGTTGAGGTGCCTATCAAGGAGATGCAGCCCACAGAGACAGCCATCCGCGACATCAACAACGTGGAGACACCTACCATCACCTTCCTCAACGGCTACATTGACGCACTGAACTTCGACGGCAAGATCAGCGTCTACACCGTGGACGGCAAGGCTGTAGCGAATACCAACCTCAAGCCAGGCATGTACATCGTGCGCCTGACCAAGGGCAAGCAGACATTCGTGAAGAAGATTGTGCTCTAAGCACGCTTACGGCATACAGTAAGGCGCCAGAACTTGTTCGAGTTCTGGCGCTTCTTATTTAGGAGGGTATGGCATCCTGCCATACCCACGCCGCTTTCCTTTCTGCTATCCTTACGCCTTCTTGCTTCTCTATCTCTGTTGTGGGTGGCTGCGTGGGTATGGCAGGATGCCATACCCTCCTATAATACACAAAAAAACTAAAAAACTTTTGTACATTATTATATTTCTGTCTCTTATACACATCTGACGCTGCCGACGAATAGCCTTGTGTA
>ENA-OYXC01000022-OYXC01000022.1-human-gut-metagenome-genome-assembly--contig:-NODE-22-length-73993-cov-7.333834_pt1 | contig 73993 bp, 89 predicted proteins | sample MGYA00244214_ERZ653415 | MGnify/ENA primary metagenome ERZ653415 (study PRJEB26926, sample SAMN06165016) | human gut metagenome | biome: ENVO:00009003; feature: ENVO:2100002; material: ENVO:00002003... | reverse complement strand
CCTGGCAGAAGGCCGCCGACGCCACGGTCGCCGACGACCTGTACTGGCGCCTCTCTGCCACGGTCCCGGCGGGTCTTACCGCCTACGACACCTATACGGTGCAGTTCGTCGACACCATGAGCGCGGGGCTCGACCCCTCCAAGGTGGCCGCTAGCATGCGCGTGTACGTGGCGGCGGGCGCGGACGGCGGCTTCGACGTCGTGTCGGCCGACAAGGACGGCCGCGCCGGCACCGAACCCGCGAAGGGTTGGACCGACATCACGGCCCAGTGCGCCACCAAGGTAGCGGCCGACGGCAAGACCTTCACCGTGCGCACCGGTGACCTGGTCGCCGCGCTCGGCGGGGCCGACGCCTTTGCCGCGGGCGCCCGCGTGGTCGCCGTGTACAATGCGCCGCTCAACAGCGCGTGCAACCACGGCATCGCGAAGGGCAACCCTAACGAGGTCTACCTGCGCTACCCGCGCTCTCCCTTTGCCGACCAGTCCGGCGATGCCGGCTTTACCCACACGCCGAGCGATAACGCGTGCGCCTACACCTGGGATCTCGCGCTCACCAAGCGCGGCAGCGACGGCGACAAGCCACTTGCCGGGGCGGTCCTGAGCATCACCGACGACCGCGGCCGCACGCTAGCGGCCGACGGCACGTGGAATGCGGAGGGCAAGGCCACCGTCACCACGGGCGAGGACGGCCGCGTGACCGTCTCGGGCGTGGACTCGGGCAAGCTGGAGTTCCGCGAGCTCAAGGCGCCCAAGGGCTACACCGCCTTTAAGGGCACGCGCTCCGTGACGGTCAAGGCCGAGGGCCTGGACGTCGACCAGGTGGCCGCCGCCAAGCCCAAGCTCACCATCACGGCAGAGTCGCCCCTGCGCGCCGACAGCGCGGACGGGTCGACGGGCAGCCTGGAGGCGTCGCTCATCAACACGCCCACCGGCACACCCCCTAGCGTTACCACCGGAGGCTTTATGCCCTCGACTGGCGATATGGCAATGTACGCCGCGGCCGCCGCAGCGGTCGCCGGAGCCGCGCTCATCGTGGTCGCGCTCCTGGTCAAGCGGGGAGGTGGCAGCCATAAAGAGTAGCTGGCAGCCCCGTAGAGAGCGGGGCGAGACGTAGCGAAGCAGATGCTAAGACACAGACAGATGATGACCGATCGAATGAGAGCCAAACGGAAAACGGAGGAAAAGAAGATGAGCATGAACAAGAACATCGCACGCCTGGCAGTAACCGCCGGCCTCACAGCAGCGCTGAGCTTCGGCGGTGTGATGGTGCCGGTGACCATGGCGTTTGCTGAGGGCGTGCCAACGGTGGCTACGGAGCAGGGCAAGGTGTTTATCGCTGACCCTGACACTAAATATGCCGGCACATCTTTCAAGGGCATCCAGATCTTTACCGCGAAGATCACGCAGAATAAGGATGGAAATACCTGGTCAGGTGATAAGACTCTTTCCGATATTCAGTGGGCGCCGGGTAATGTGAAAACCCTCGTTACGACTGCGCTCAAAGGCGTTCCTGGAGTACCTAACGTAAATGATGACGCCCAGACGTGGGCGGAGTTCATCAGCATGACTCAGGGCTCTAATTATGGAGAGACTACGGCGGTTAATAATGGCACGGTTCTGGACTTGATTGCCGAGGCCTTGGAGGGGGACAAGACGCTCACTTGGACACAGCCAAGCAATTCCAGCAAGGGTAACTTTGAGAATCTGGAACATGGCTACTGGCTTTTCGTGACCGATACGCCCGGTAAGACTAACGGTACTGAAGGCAATACCGACGCGTACACCTCACCGATCTTCACCATCGTCGGTGGCTCTGACGTTAATGTAGCCCCCAAGAAGAGCGTCCCCAACGTGACCAAGGCCGTCAAGGATGACGCACAGAATGGCACATTCGGTGACTTTCTGAACCCCAATAAGGCCGCTGACTCAGCTATGGACGATTGGGTTGATTATAAACTCATCGGTACGGTTGCGAGTAATATCAACACCTACAGCACCTACACGTACACCTTCACGGATACGCTTCCCAAATCCATGACGCCCAAGTTTAAGGATGGCGGCACGACGCCCGATGTCACGGTCAAGATCGGTGATACCGAGGTTGAGAATGGCTACAATGCCACATACGATGACGGTACGCTGACTGTCAACTTCCCCAATCTCAGGGATTGCAAGGGTGAGGGCAACACTGCTATCTCGCTGAGCGGCAGCTCTGAGGTGACTGTCGAATACCAGGCTAAGCTCGACTCTCGCAAGATCTTTGAAAAGGGTAAGATCAAAGAAGAGTTCAAGGATTTGCTTGGTAAAGCCCAGATAAATAAGGTTAAGCTGACCTATTCCAACAACCCGCATGATGAGAATGCTACGGGAACCACGGTTGAGCACCCTGCTTATGACTACACCTATGGCATCGATGTCACCAAGGTGGGCTCCGATGATGAAGATAAGGTGCTCGCGGGCGTTGAGTTCACGCTGCAGGAGCAGGGCGATGATGGTAACTATATCAAGGCGGATGGTACCAAGACGCCTGATAGCGAGCAGGCCAAGCTGACGACCGACGCAAGCGGCAAGATCAACGTTGTTGGTCTTGATGAGGGTACTTACGTCCTTAAGGAGGTCAAGCCGGCGCCTGGATATAACAACTCCCACAGCGCTGGCATCACGTTCACCATTACTCGCGGGACGCTTCCGGCAGACGATACGACTGTTGTTAACCCGGGCTGCACTCTTGCTAATGGTACTGATGAGAATCTCGTCAAGGTGGCTCAAACTAATACCGAGGCCGCTGACGGCAAGGTACACCTCACCGTCACCGATGAGAAGGGCTCCAACCTCCCGCTGACCGGTCTCAACGGCGTGACCTTCACTTGGATCGCTGGTGGCGCGGTGCTGTGCATCGGCGTGGCGCACCTCATCCGCAGCCGTAAGCAGGCTGAGGAGTCCGAGCAGGAGTAACGCTCACTCACCCATCCCTTTGGCAGGTGGGATGTGATGGCCATGAGACTTGCGGACACTTTTCTCGTCCATCGGCGTTCTTGCTTTGCCGCTCTCTTTTCGGGGCAGACTCCGCGCTGGAGTTTGCCCCGTTTTTTTGGACAACACAGGCAGCCTCCACCGTCCGGTGCGGACTCATCCGTCATCGCGTTTCTTGACTCGTATGAGGTTCGGTTTAAGGTCCGTAGGCGCACGCGCGGTGCGGACGGTAGAAGGCATTTGCGCCGCAACAAGCGCAAATAAGAATGCCCGGGGGTAGGATCCCGGGCATTTAACAAAAGCTGAAAACTAGGCCGCCCGCGCTCTCGTACACTTACGCGGGATGCGTCGTTTCCTATTGACATTGTATCCCGAACTGCTCTGCTGATTCGCGATATTTTGAAAACTCAAATACGGGCCTATGCCCGGCGGGGGAGCCTTCCAATCGGCTATTATTTGTTTAGACAACCTAAGCTATAAAGGAGTGACCGGCGATGGTGCAGGGCGCCAAACATATGAAGAGCAATAACGCCGCGGACAACGGCGGCTCAAGCCATCAGCCCAAACCTCAACCAAAGCCCAAGCGCCGTCGCAAGCGGCTGCCGCGCTGGGCCGACCGGCTCATCACCATCGTCATCATCCTTATTGGCGTGGGCCTTATGACCTGGCCGTGGATCTTGGACCGGCTCGAGGCCTCGGGCGTGTTCAACCAGATCAGCACCGTGTCCAGCACCGTGGACGCGCTGTCTGCCGAGGAGCGCGAGCGCATCCTGCTCCAGGCGCGCTCCTTTAACGAGCAGCTGGCGGGCGAGGCCACCGAGCTTCCCGCCGACCAGATCGAGCCCTACGCCCAGCAGCTCATCTTTGACCGCGACCCCATGATGAGCTGGGTCGAGATCCCCTCCATCGACGTGAGCATGCCCATCTACCACGGCACGAGCGAAGAAGTCCTTATGGCGGGCGTCGGCCACCTGGAGGGCACGAGCCTGCCGGTGGGCGGCACCTCGACGCATTGCGTGCTCACCGCGCACTCGGGCATGCGCAACCTGAGCATGTTCGACGACATCCACTCGCTGGAGCCCGGCGACCTGGTGCTGCTGCACACCATGAATAAGACGCTCGCCTACAAGATGGTGGACTCCGAGGTCGTGCTGCCCGAGGAGATGGAGTCGCTGACTATCGAGCCCGGCGCCGACAAAGTGACGCTCGTCACCTGCACGCCTTACGGCGTAAACGACCATCGCCTGCTGGTACACTGCGTGCGCACCAAGTACAACAAGAAGGATGTCGACAAGCAAAAGTCGCTGGCCGGCCGCCACTGGGGCAAGCGCGAGTTTGCCGTGCTCATCGTGGTCGTGGCCATTGTGCTGTTGCTGCTGGACATCGTGATCCATGCGGTCCGTAAGCGCCGCAAGGGCAAGGCCTCGGCATAGGACATTCTCCAGAACCACCGCAATGGGGACAGGCACCTTTGTGGTGGTCGGGGCTTTCAAACCATCACAACATTCGATGAAAATCTCGATTTTGGCGAAAAACGTCGAATGTTGTGATGGTCTTCGTTGCGGGCGCGACGGTTTTCGTTGTGGGCGAGACGGTTTTCGCTATGGACGGTGCGGTTTCGTTGCAGAACCGCCGGCCCGTCGCCTGCCAGCCCGCCGTCCTCGTTACGTTTTCGCTGCATTTGGGTAAAGCACCTGCTCCAAGCGGCGTTGCCTTGTATACTAGAGCGGTTTATCTGTTATGCGGAAGGGAGCGCCTATGGCACTCAGCGAGAAAGACGTGCGCGGCATCGCCGAGTACGCAAAGATCGCACTGACCGATGACGAGCTCGCCCAGATGACGTCCTACATGAACGACGCCGTCCAGATGCTCGAGCCCGTCTTGCAATATGACTTGCCCGACGTGGAGCCCACGTTCCATCCCATCGGAAGCCTGTCCAACGTGATGGGCGACGACCTGCGCGAGCCCGAGCGCGACCTGCCGCTCGACGTTGCGCTCGAAAACGCCGGCAGCGCGCGCGACCGCTACTTCCGCGTGCCGTCCATTTTGGGAGAGGGGGAGAGCGAGTAATGGCGCTAAGCTTCGATTCCCTTACCGCCGCCCAGATTGCCGCGGGCGTTGCCGCCGGCGACTTTACCGCTACCGAGGTGGCCCAGGCCTCCCTTGCCGCCATCGAGGCGCGCGAGGGTGGGGTCCAGGCATTCCTGCAGGTGGCGCCCGAGCTCGCGCTCGAGGCCGCTGCGCGCGTGGATGCCGACCGTGCCGCAGGCAAGACATTGCCCCCGCTCGCGGGCGTGCCGCTGGCCATTAAGGACAACATGAACCTCGTGGGCACGCGCACTACCTGCGCTTCTCGCATGCTCGAGGATTACCAGAGCATCTACACCGCTACCTGCGTCCAGCGCATGCTCGATGCCGGCTGCCTGCCCATGGGCAAGGCCAACATGGACGAGTTTGCCTTTGGCAGCTCCACCGAGAGCTCGGCGTTCCACCGTACCAACAACCCCTGGGATACCGAGCGCGTGCCCGGCGGCTCCTCGGGCGGCTCCGCTGCCGCCGTCGCCGCGGGCGAAGTCGCGCTTTCGTTGGGCTCGGACACCGGCGGCTCCATTCGCCAGCCGGCGTCGCTGTGCGGCGTGGTGGGCTTTAAGCCCACGTATGGCGCCGTGAGCCGTTACGGCGTGGTTGCCTTTGGCTCGTCGCTCGACCAGGTGGGCCCCTTTGGCCGCACGGTCGAGGATGTCGCGCTGGCCATGAACGCGCTTACCGGTGCGGGCCACGATCCGTACGACTGCACCAGCCAGGATTGCGCCGTCGACTTTACCGAGCACCTCAACGACAGCATCGAGGGCAAGCGCGTGGGCATTATCCCTGCGTTTATGGAGGCCGAGGGCCTGACGCCCGAGGTCAAGGCCGCTGTTCATCGCGCCGCCCAGGAGCTGCAGAACCAGGGCGCCGAGCTGGTCGAGGTCGACCTGCCGCACCTGGATGCCGCCATCGCTGCCTACTACGTCATCGGCCCGGCCGAGGCGTTCTCAAACCTGGCCCGCTTCGACGGCATTCGCTACGGCTATCAGGAGGAGGGCTGCGCCAACCTGTCCGACCAGAGCTCGCTTTCGCGCGCCCACGGCTTTGGTGCCGAGGCCAAGCGCCGCCAGATGCTCGGCGCCTACCTGCTGAGCTCGGGCGTGTACGACAAGTACTACTACGCTGCGCAAAAGGCCCGCACGCTCATCACGCAGGACTACGACGCCGCGTATGCCAAGGTGGACACCATCCTTATGCCCGCCTCGCCGCGTACGGCCTTTAAGTTTGGCGAGATCAGCGACCCCACGCAGATGTATCTCTCCGACCTGTACACCATCTCGCTCAACATTTGCGGCAACGGCGGTATCTCGGTGCCGCTGGGCCTGGGCGAGGACACCAAGCTGCCCGTTTCTGCCCAGCTGGTTGGTCCGGCCTTTAAGGACCGTCAGCTGCTCACGTTTGCCCGCGCCCTGGAGCGCGGCTTTGCCGATGCCGCCACGGGTGCGCCCGCGCTTTCCGTCGCGCCCGATTTTGCCGGGAAGGGAGGCGAGCTGTAATGAAGGAGCTTTCCGAGGTCCTGCAGGATTGGGAGGCCGTGATTGGCCTGGAGATCCATACCGAGCTCACCGCACTCGATACCAAGATGTTCTGCAACTGCAAGCTCAGCCACGATGACGAGCCCAACGCCAACGTGTGCCCGGTGTGCCTGGGCCTGCCCGGCGCCCTGCCGGTGCCCAACAAGCGCGCCATCGAGAGCATCGTCAAGGCAGGTCTCGCCACCAATTGCGAGATTCAGCGCCACTCGATGTTCTACCGCAAGCACTACTTCTATCCCGATATGGCCAAGAACTTCCAGACCACGCAGGGTCCGGTCGCCTTTGCCATGTACGGTCACCTGGATCTGGATGTGACCGGTCGCGGTGCCGCCGAGCGCCCCGACTGCGCGTTTGGCGAGGCCGAGGCCCAGAGTCTGGCGAGCGCTTCGGCCAACGCCGAGGGCCTGTCTACGTCCATGACGTCGACCATGCGCGAGGGCAACCAGCGTGCCGGCCACCTGGCCAGCTACGACGCGTCCAGCCTGCAGATGCCCGAGCGTCGCGAGGACGGTTCCTACACGGTGCCCATCCGCATCCTGCGCATCCACATGGAGGAGGACGCCGCCAAGATGGTGCACGTGGGCGGTGCCGAGGGCCGCATTACCGCCGCTGCCGAGTCACTCGTCGACTACAACCGCTGCGGGACGCCGCTGATTGAGCTCGTCACCGAGCCCGACCTGCGCACGCCCGAGGAGGCTCGCCTGTTTATGGAAAAGCTCCGTCGTATCTTTGTGACGCTGGGCATTTCCGATTGCTCCATGGAGAAGGGTTCCATGCGCTGCGACGGCAACGTGTCGCTGCGCCGCCGCGGCGAGACCAAGCTGGGCACCAAGACCGAGCTCAAGAACCTCAACTCGTTCAAGAGCCTGCACGACGGTCTTGCCTACGAGATCTGCCGCCAGGCCGAGGTGCTCGAGGAGGGCGGCATCATCTACCAGGAGACCCGCCACTGGGAGCCCAGCCGCAAGCGCACCGTGGTCATGCGTGTGAAGGAGACGGCCGACGACTATCGTCTGTTCCCCGATCCCGACCTGGCGCCGTTCGATCTGGACGACGAGTTCATCGACCGCTGCCGTGGCGAGATTCCCGAGCTGCCCGATGCCAAGCGCGTCCGTTTTGAGGCCGACTTTGGCATTAAGGCGGCGGACGCCGAGCAGATTGCCGGCGACCCGGAGTTTGCCGAGTTCTTTGAGGCGGCCGCTGCCGGTATGGCTGGCAAGGAGGCCCAGACGGTCGCAAACTTGCTGGTCAACGAGATGATCGCCTACCTTAAGGGCGCGGGCGTCTCGCTGGCCGAGTCCGGCATCGCGCCGGCTCAGGTGGCAGCCCTTGCTAAGCTGCTGACGACCGATGCCATCAGCTCCAACCAGGCGCACGAGGTCTTTGAGGCCATGGCCCAGACCGGTGATGACCCCAATAAGATCGTCGACGAGCGCGGCATGCGTCAGGTGAGCGACGCCGGCGCGCTGCAGCCGATCGTGGACGAGGTGCTGGCAAGCTGTGCCGAGCAGGCGCAGCAGTACCGCGACGGCAACCAGAAGGTCATTGGCTTTTTGGTGGGCCAGTGCATGAAGGCGAGCCGCGGCAAGGGCAACCCGAAGCTCTTCAACGAGTTGCTGAGAACGTCGCTCTCGTAAGCGGGAACCCGGGAGCCCCGGCAGGGTGGGTGCTTCCTCAAAATTTCGAACAGTCCTGCGCAAGACGAAGGCCACATTAAGTGGCCTTCTTTGCGTGCGGAACTCATTTTGAGCAAGCACCCGCCCTGCCGGGGCTCCCGGGTTCTGCAACGACTCGGCCGTTCGGGTCAGGTAGGCTGAATGGAATAGAGTGAATGGGCGCGCCGTTGGCGCGTCCATTTTTGTGCGGGTGACAAAGGGACTGTCCCTTTGTCACATTGCAATAAATGTGATGAAAGTGTGGCGAAATGAGCTTAAAACTTCCGTAAATGTGATAAATGTCACGTTTTACCTAGGGTAAAATGTGGGAAATATCACGTTTACGGAAGTTTCTTTGCGGGAGGTTCGGTCATGCAGCGAGATATCATTGCCAAGCTTAACGCTTGGAAAGCGTCGGAATATCGTAAGCCGCTTATCCTTAAGGGGGCGCGCCAGGTTGGAAAGACGTGGGCGCTTAAGGAGTTCGGTCGAACCTCGTACCGCAATTTTGTGTATCTGACGCTCGAGGAACCGTCACCTGGGGTACAGAGCGAGTACGCTCAGTTTTTCGAAGGTACGCGCGATCCTCGACGGATCATCTCAAATCTTTCCCTGGCACTTGGACAGCCTATCGATCCTGGCGAGACGCTGCTTATTATTGATGAGATCCAGGATTGTCCTTCTGCAGTCGGCGCCCTTAAATACTTCTGTGACGAGGCCCCCGAGTATCACGTCGCATGCGCAGGGTCTTTGTTGGGCGTTCGCTTGTCCCGTGAGACCAGCGCTTTTCCGGTGGGAAAGGTCGAGTTCATGGAGATGCGCCCCATGAGCTTTTCCGAGTTTCTGAAAGCCGAGGGCGCTGCAAACTACGACGAATACCTTGGCGGCCTGGATCAGATCGAGACAGTGCCCGATTTCTTCCATGTCCGTCTCGTCGAGCATCTTCGTCGTTATTTTGCATGCGGCGGCATGCCAGAGGCTCTTGGCCGGTGGGCGGAGACGGGCGATATCGTTCAGGTCGATAAGGTGTTGTCTGATCTCTTGGATTCCTACGAGCGCGATTTTGCCAAGCATGGTGGCCGTGCGCAGTTCGCCAAGCTTTCGCAAATATGGAACTCGATTCCAGCTCAGTTGGCGCGCGAGAACAAAAAGTTCGTTTGGGGTGCGGTACGCGAGGGGGCTCGTGCTCGAGAATACGAGGATGCTCTGGAATGGCTTGCCGATGCTGGGCTCATCACGGCGGTTCGCCTTAATGCTGCCGGCGGTGTACCGCTCTCTGCATACGATGACCTCAAGGCATTTAAAGTCTACTGTCTTGATGTCGGCTTGCTGCGCCGCATGGCAAGGCTGGATGCGTCCGCTTTTGCCATCTCGGATGCGCTATTTTCGGAGTTCAAAGGTTCGTTCGCCGAGAACTATGTGCTTCAGGCATTACTTTCACAGTTAGATGCTGCTCCGCGTTATTGGACAAACGAGAAGCCGAAGCACGAAGTCGATTTTTTGATTCAAGTCGGAAACGAAATCGTTCCCGTCGAGGTCAAATCGGGAGAGGTCGTTCATTCCAAGAGCCTTAAGTACTATGCCGACAAGCATGCGGAGACGACTCCATTGAGGGTCCGCTACTCACTTAAGAACCTAAAGCTCGACGACGGGGTGCTCAACATTCCGTTGTATTTGGCTGATCGATCTGTCCCTCTTATCAAAAAGGCGCTTGATTGTGCGCATCTTGACGTTTAGATCCTGGGTGAGCTGACGGGCGGCGGCTAATTAATCGCTCCGTTACGGCCAGGGAGCTTGGGCCTTAGCGATGCTTGCTTCGCCAAGCCGTGGGTGTCATGCCGGTGTATTGTTTGAAGGCTTGGGCGAAGGCGGCCTGCTGAGGGTAGCCTAGACGCTCTGCTACCTGCGCTATCGTGAGCGCGCTATCGGCCAAAAGGTCCTGCGCCCGCTCCATACGGCGTCTGCGAATGTAGGCGCCCAGGGACTCGCCAGTTTGGGCCTTAAAGGTGGCGCATAGTTTGGAGCGGCTTGTGTAGAGCCTCTCGGCCACCTCGTTGACACCCACACGTCTGCCTTTATCGAGCGCGCACTCAATCATTGCCGTTGCTTCTTCGGCAATGGTTACGCTGACGCGCGTGTCTGCCGCCTGCCGCGCCTGCTTGTGGGCCGCGCACGAACAGGCGAGCTCCGCGACCATTGTCTCCACGATGCCCTGCATATAGACGTGTCCGCCTGCGGTGCGGGCGCGGTCCTCGTTAATCCGGCGAAGCGTGTGGCAGATGGCAGACGTCGCTTCCTCGTGCCATGGCTCGGCAAACGCCTCAAAGATTCCCGCGAACTCGGTGGGATAGCGGTGTTCCAGTTCGTCAAAATATCCAGGCAAAAAGAGCACCGAGCGCGAGTGATAAAGCTCCCCCGCAAACAGCGGGCTTAATTCCTCGCCACAGTTATCTTGGATAAAGCTGCAAACGGCATTGTTTGGCCACGGTCCATGCAAGGGTTTAAGGTTCGCAGGCGTTATACCAGCCTCGGGCATGCATGTAAGTGTGGGCGCGCTGACCTCGCTCACGCAGGCGTATGGCTCGGGTGTGAATTCAGCCAGGCACATATCGTGCGTCGGGGTGATGAAATGCTCCATGACGATGCAGGTGGGGGAGAGGGGCATGATCCATGCGCGGCCGTGCGCCCGATCGTTTGCCACCTCGCCGGTAAAGACAGCGCCCTTGCCGGAAAGCTCCAGGCCAAACTGCTCAAACTGTGGTGCGTAGAGCTCAGTTATGTCGGTTGCGGCCCGATGCATTTTCAAAAGCGTCCCCTTCCTTTGCGAAAACGTCCACGCCTGGCTCGATTGTGAGCCTTGACTAACATATCAATGATAAGTTGATTGAGGTTAACTCTCAAGCCGTCAGAAGGGAACCTCATGGCAAAGGGATCAAAAAGGGAAGGTGGAGGCATCGGCGAGTTGCTCGCGTATGCCAGTGACCGTAAATTCCTAACGTATTTGGGCATGGCGCTCTCGGCGCTCTCGCAGCTGCTGAGCTTTGGCCCGTACGTGTGCATTTGGCTTGTCGCTCGCGACCTGATCGCCGTGGCACCTAACTGGAGCGAAGCCTGCGACATCGCGATGTATGGCTGGTGGGCCGTGGGGTTTGCGCTGGCAAGCATCGTAACTTATTTCGTGGGGCTCATGTGCACGCATCTGTCCGCGTTTCGCTGCGCGTCCAATATCCGTAAGGCTACGAGCGAGCACCTGCTTAAGTTGCCGCTCGGCTACTTCGACACGCATGCCACCGGCGAGCTGCGCCGCATTGTAGACGGGTGTGCCGCCTCCACCGAGACTTTGCTCGCACACATGCTGCCCGATATCGCAGGCGCCGTCGCCATGGTCGTGGGCTTGCTCGTGCTGCTTTTCGCCCTCGATTGGCGCTTGGGCGCGGCATGCCTCATCTCGGTGGCCATTTCGTTTGGCGCCATGGCCACCATGATGAGCGGCAAAGGCGCCGAGTTCATGAAGGCCTACATGGGAGCGCTGGTCAAGATGAACAAGACCGGCACCGAATACGTACGAGGCATCCCCGTGGTCAAGGTGTTTCAGCAGACGGTCTACTCCTTTAAGGCCTTCCACGATGCGATCGCCGAATACGCCGACATGGCGCAAAACTATGCGGGCACGTTCTGCCGAGGTCCGCAGGTGCTCAACCTTACCGCGCTCAATGGCCTTGTGACATTCCTGCTGCCCGTGGCGTTGCTGTTGGCGCCGGGCGAGACGGACTTCGCGCATTTTATGGCCAACTTCACGTTTTACGCGATATTTTCGGCCGTGGTGCCGACGGCCATGACCAAGCTCATGTTTGTGGGCGAGGCCTCTCAGATGAGTGCCGATTCGCTGGCTCGTATTCGAAGCGTCATGGATTCCAAGCAGCTCTCCGTGCCCGCCCAACCCAAGCACCCTGCCGGTGGCGACGTGCGATTTGAGGACGTGAGTTTTACCTACGAGGGTGCCGAAACACCTGCCGTTAGCCATGTGAGCTTTAGCGTTTCCGCGGGTAGCACCCTCGCCCTGGTGGGTCCCTCGGGTGGCGGTAAGTCAACCTGCGCAAGCCTGATCCCGCGTTTTTGGGATGCTTCCTCGGGTCGAGTGCTCGTAGGCGGTGTGGACGTTCGCGATATGGATCCGCACGAGCTTATGGACCAGGTCGCCTTCGTGTTCCAGACCAACCAGCTGTTCCGGCAAACACTTGCCGACAACGTGCGCGCCTCCAAGCCTACGGCCACTGACGACGAAGTGCGTGCGGCCCTCTCCGCAGCTCAGTGCGACGACATTGTGGCCAAGCTCCCGCAGGGCATCAATACCATGCTCGGCGCTGGCGGAGCATATCTTTCGGGCGGCGAGGTCCAGCGCGTGGCGCTCGCCCGCGCGATCCTTAAAGACGCGCCTATCGTGGTGCTCGACGAGGCCACGGCGTTTGCCGATCCCGAGAACGAGGCGCTCATCCAGTGCGCCTTTAGCAAGCTGGCGGCGGGCCGCACGGTCATTATGATTGCGCACCGACTCTCGACTGTAGTGGGCGCAGACCAAATCGTGGTGCTCAACCAGGGCAGCGTGCAGGAGTCGGGTACTCATGCCGAGTTGCTGTCCCAAGAGGGTTTGTATGCCAAGATGTGGGCCGAATACGAACAGGCCGCGAGCTGGAAAATCACTGCAGCGACCGCGGATGCCGCCGTCACGAAGGGAGGCGAGGCCTAAATGTTCGCCTCATTCCAAAAGAAGTATTTCCTATCCGATAAAGGCGTCGCCGGCGTAAAGCGCGGCATTTTCTGGACCACGCTCACCAATCTTATTACCATGGCCGGCATGGGCTTTTTATTCCTGGTCATGGCCGGTTTTGTCGAACATCTCGCCACTGGCGCCGACCTGCCGGATGCCCTGCCGATCGTGGGCGGCCTCGTGGTCTTTTTTGTGTTGCTCTTTGCCTCTAACTGGCAGCAGTATTACTACACCTACTGCATCTTTTACGAGGAGTGCGGCAAGCAGCGTATGGAGATTGCCGAGCGCTTGCGCAAACTGCCGCTGTCGTTTTTTGGTCGTCGTGATCTGGCCGATTTAACCGAGACCATCATGGGTGATGTCCAGGCCATGGAGCACGCCTACAGCCACGTGTTGGGAGAGCTTTGGGGCGCCATTATCGCAAGCGCTATTGTGTTCGCAGCATCGCTGTTCTTTTGCTGGCAGTTGGCGATCGCGGCGTTCTGGAGCGTTCCCGTGGCCTTTGCCGTGCTGTATTTGACGCGCGGCCCCATGGTCCCGGTGTTCGACCGTGTTCGCGCCGAGAAGGTCAAAGTCACCGAGGCGATCCAGGAGACGCTCGATTGTGTGCGCGAGATCCGCGCTACCAACCAGGAGGCCTATTATCTTGAGGGACTCGGTGCCGTGATCGATGCCGAGGAGCGCGAGACCACTAAGGGAGAACTCGTTAACGGGCTTTTGGTCAACTCTGCCTTTGTCATTTTGCGTCTGGGGGTCGCTTCCACGCTGGTAACGGGTGCCGCGATGGTTGCCTCGGGGCGGGTCGACTTTTTGGTGATGTTTGCCTTCTTGCTTATGGTGAGCCGTATCTATGCACCCTTTGACCAGGCGTTGATGCTGGTGTCCGAGCTGTTTGCCGCCGAGTCGTCAGCTAAGCGTATGCGCTCTATCATGGAAGAGCCTGTGGCGCGGGGCAGCGAGAAATTTGAGCCCGTGGGCCACGATGTGGTGTTCGATCACGTGGCATTTGGCTATGGTGCGGGCGAGGACGGCCGCGCCGGCGAGAAGGTCCTTACCGATGTGAGCTTTACCGCTAGGGAAGGGGAGGTTACGGCACTCGTTGGTCCTTCAGGCTCCGGTAAGTCTACGGTGAGTCGCCTAGCTGCGCGCTTTTGGGATGCTACTGCGGGAAAGGTTACCGTGGGCGGCGTGGATGTTGCGAGCGTGGACCCCGAGGTGCTGCTGTGCGACTACGCCATTGTCTTTCAGGACGTGTTGCTCTTCGATGATACGGTGATGGGCAACATCCGTCTGGGCCGTCGCGATGCAACCGACGAAGAAGTCTTGGCAGCGGCACATGCCGCCAACTGCGACGAATTCGTGCATCGCATGCCTCAAGGCTACGACACCATGATCGGCGAGAACGGCTCCAAACTCTCCGGTGGCGAGCGCCAGCGCATCTCCATCGCCCGCGCGCTGCTCAAAGATGCGCCCATCGTGCTGTTGGACGAGGCGACGGCAAGCTTGGACGTGGAGAATGAGACCGTGGTGCAGCAGGCACTTTCCCGTTTGCTCGCCGGCAAAACGGTCATTGTGATCGCCCATCGCATGCGCACGGTGGAAAATGCCGACAAAATCGTTGTACTCAAGGATGGTGTGGTTGCCGAGCAGGGCACTCCGGCGCAGCTCAAGGCGGCAGGTGGAGAATTCGCCCGCATGGTGGCGCTGCAAAAGGAAGCGGCTGACTGGCAGCTGTAGGAAAGGGGTAAAGAGACCGTCCCTTTGTCATGTTGTGGAGGTAGCTGGAATGGGGTCTAATACTTTTCCGCGAAGTGAACGACCTTATTTGGACCTCTGAAGCATCGACACTTTTTGGGCTCGGTTTCCTGCGGTTTTGTCGAGTGTTTCCTGCGGTTTTGCTGGCGAAAAATGCGGATGCTTCGGGGGTCCAATTTTGCTCGTTCACTTCGCGGAAAAGTATTCACCTTTGATTCGCAAGGGCGGGGGCGGATACCCGTGGGGGGGTGCGGATTTGCGTCGTGGTGGGTGAACCGCCGAGTACCGGGCGATCTAGATCGCATATTATCCAAAAAGTTAGCCGTTGTTGACCACAGTAGTTATACTAAACTATCCTCAAAAGCGTGCTCGAGCAAACTAATGAACTCGGGTGCTAAGGCACCATGCCGCGCTTGTGCGGCAAAAGGGAGAAGCAACATGAAGAAGTCGACGTTTAACACCCTGCTTGTCGGTGGCGGTTTTCTGCTTGGCACGGCCGGCATCAAGCTGCTTACCAGCGCTCCGGTCAAGAATGCCTGCGTGCAGGGCATCGCGTGCGGTATGCGCGTCAAGAACTGCTACCAGGACATGGTCGAGCAGGCCAAGGCCAATGTCGATGACATGGTTGCCGAGGCTGCCTACATCACCCAGAGCGAGGCCGCTGCTGACGAGGCAGCCGAGTAACGCTCCCAGGCACAAGCTATGAGATTCTCGATTATTAGCGAGATCCCCGGCAGGACCCGCCTTCAGTTGGCGGGTCCTGTGCCAGAGAGTGATCTCGATGCGCTTCTTAAGCTCAGCGGCGACATCGACGGCGTGCACAAGGTGCGCGTTTACGGCCGTATTGGCCAGATGGCGCTCGAATATGATGAGCAGTGTCGTGCGGGCGTGCTCGACGCTTTGTGTGCGCTCGATGCCCAGGCCATTGCCGACGCAAAGACGGGTTATGTGATGCAGCTTGAGCCACGCAAGCACAAGCTCGTCATGGATCTTGCCACACTTATCGGCGCCCACTACGCGCGCCGCTGGTTCTTGCCGACGCCTCTGCGTGCGGTGTTTGTCGTGGCCGGTTACATGGCATTTTTGCGCGCTGCCCTTCATGAGCTGGCGCAGCCGCGCCTAACCGTTCCTGTGCTTGACGCTTCGGCCATCGGCATTTCGTTCGTCAAACGTGATGTCGACACCGCGGGCCAGACGATGTTCCTGCTCAACGTGGGTGAGCTGCTCGAGGACTACACCCGCGCCATGAGCGAAAACGAACTCATCAACTCGCTGCTCGATGTGCCCGACAAGGCGCAAAAGGTCGTCGGCGACACCGAGGTAAGCGTTGCCGCCACCGAGCTTGAACCCGGCGATTTGGTCGCCGTGCGCACCGGCATGTCCATCTGCATCGACGGCGTGGTCGAGCAGGGGAGCGCCATGGTTAACCAGGCGACCCTGACCGGCGAGCCGCTTGCCGTCGAGCGCAGCGCAGGCGACGATGTGTTTGCTGGAACTGTCGTCGAGGACGGCAGCATCTTGGTGCGCGTGCGCGCCAACACGGCTCAGACCAAGCTGCGCTCGATCGTCTCGCTCGTGCAGGCGGCCGACTCGCTCAAGTCCGAGGGCCAGTCGCACATGGAAGACCTCGCCAACAAGATCGTCCCGTGGAACTTCCTGCTCGCGGGCCTTGTCGCTCTCACCACGCGTAGCCTCATTAAGACCTCGGCGGCGCTGATGGTCGACTACTCGTGCGCACTCAAGCTCACGGGTTCCGTTGCCGTCATGACCGCTATGAGCGATGCTGCCAAGATGGGCGTCATGGTCAAGGGCGCGAAGTATTTTGAGTCGTTTGCCAAGGCCGATACCATTGTCTTTGACAAGACCGGCACGCTCACCGAGGCGCAGCCGCGCCTGGCTTGCGTGCTGACGACCGATGGCTGGAGCGAGGATGAGGTCCTGCGCCTTTCCGCTTGCCTGGAGGAGCATTTTCCGCATCCGGTGGCACGCGCCGTGGTCAATGCGGCGCGCGAGCGCGAGCTCGAGCATCGCGAGCGCCATGCCGCCGTCGAGTACATCGTGGCGCACGGCATTGCTTCGTCCATCGAAGGGCGTCGCGCCATCATCGGTTCCGCGCACTTTGTATTTGAGGATGAGGGCGCGCAGCTCGGGTCCGACATTAAGGAGCAAATCGAGCTCCAGATGCAGGGCCTGTCGCCGCTGTATCTGGCGGTCGATGGCACGGTCGTTGGCGTGCTCGGTATCGAGGATCCACTCAAGCCCGGGGTCCGTGAGGCTATCGCCGACCTGCATGCGCTGGGCGTCAAGCACGTGGTCATGCTCACGGGCGACTCGGAGCGCACGGCCGAGCGCATTGCTCGCGAGGCAGGTGTCGACGAGTTTAAGGCCGAGCTGTTGCCCGAGGACAAGTACGCGTATGTTGAGCGCATTAAGGGCGAGGGGCGCCACGTTGCCATGGTGGGCGACGGCGTCAACGATTCGCCGGCGCTGGGCCTGGCCGATGTGGGCCTGGCGATGGGCGGCGGAAGCGACATCGCCAAGGAGGTCGCCGACATCATCCTGACCGATACGGACCTTGCCGCGATCGTGCGCCTGCGTCGCATGAGTCAGGGGCTTATCGACCGTCTGACGAGTTCGTATTCCAAGGTGATGCTCACCAACTCGGCGCTGTTGGCATTGGGTATTACTGGCATGATCACTCCGCAGACGTCGTCACTGCTGCACAACGGCTCAACGATCGCCTACAGTCTGGGCAACGCAAAGGCGTACCTGCGTTAGCAGACGTGTTCGCCCGCGTTATCTGGCCTGCACCCAGACGGCATCGGTGCTGTCTGGGTGCAGGCCTTTTGCATTTGACCATTTGCTAGCTTCTCTATATAGTGTTGCTAGCAAGGCTAGCAATTGAAGGGAGCGAGATCGACGTGGGTGCTGTTAGCGGCATGGCGCAGGTGAACGTTCGCGTGGATCGCCAGGTCAAGAACCGTGCCGAGGAAGCGCTGCGGCTTTCGGGCGCCTCGCTGCCCGAGCTTATCAAAAAGGTCGTGGCAAAGGTTGCACAGGGCGGCGGTTCGTGCGAAGAGGTGCTGTCGGCCGTTGACGACCAACTGCCTAGTGCTGGTGCCACCTCGCTGTTCGCCGCATCGTGGGCGGCGGCGGATCAGCTTTACGCGGACCTGGGCATCGCTACGTCGTCCGTGTCCGACGATCGCGATTGGGACGCAATCTATTCCGAAGCCATGGACGAGCGCTATCGCCAAAAGGGGATGATCCTGTGAGCGGGTCTCCCCTCAAAATAATGGTGGACGCCAACGTATGGGTTGATTCGTTTTGCGTCGACCATGCCGAGTCGCTTGCCGCGCGTGCGTTTATTGGGCAGGCGGCGGAGACGGGGGCATTGCTGTTCTTTCCGGTGCATATCGCCAAGGACGTGCTGTACGTTGTCCAACACGAGCTGAAGCGTAGCGTTCTTGCCAGCGGGGGAGCGCTCGACGAGGCTTCTGCCCGCGCGATTGGCGATGCGGCGTTGGCGTTTGTTCGGAACATGACCGAAAACGCCACGGCCGTGGGTGCAGATGCGTCGGATCTTTGGCTGGCCGACAAATACTTAACGCTCCATCGCGATTATGAGGACAACTTGGTACTCGCTGCGTGCAGGCGCGCGCAGGTCGATTACTTGGTGACTAACGATCGCAAGCTGCTCGAACATGCCGATCTTGCAGCAAAGACACCGCGTCAAATGATGCCGATTCTTGCTTTGGCCGAACGCGGCGGCGCGGCTATCGGTTGACGCGAACTGTTTGCGGGCCTCTTGGACGACGATGCGCCAAGGGGCCCGCGTCTGCTATTTACAAAAGCTCGGCCTTAATGGCGGGACTTTCTGCGAGCTGCTCGGCTGCCTTTTCTTCGGAGCTGTTGAGCGCGGCTAAGCTGCGGTAGACCCACTCGTTGACCTGGGTGTTCTTGACGCCTGCGGTCTGCATAAGGGCGCCTACCTCGCGGATTGCTGCGAGCAGATCGGCTTTGGGACCCGCGAGCTCGACCTCGATGCCGTGGTAGGCGGCCACGCCGCGGTTCTCACTCACGTGGTCGATAAAGCCCTCGACGGTCTCAAGCTGCTGGGCGAGAGCTGCATCATCGTCAGTGTCCAGCGCGACGAGTGCGTTCGATACCGTGAGGGCGGGATGTCCGCAGGGGACAAAGCCTTCGATGACATCCATAGCTTCGGTAATGGTTGAGCCCAGGCCTGCGAGGGCATTGACGAGTTGCTGCTTGGTATCCATAACGGTCCTTTCGACGGGTCAATTTTGCTTGGCGAAAATATACGTGACGCGATCGGTAGCAAAAGTGCGAAGTGCGGCGCACATTGGGGTCTTCACAGCTCGTGCATAGAACAGCTGTCCGCTTTCAGAACGTGGTAAGATAACACTCCACAAGCGGGGTTCGCTCCGCATGCTCCTTGAAAAGTCGACGGGTGTTGGGCGCTCGTGCCCAATGCCATCCAGACTTTCCCGACATTCGGGGGCGACTGGTTTCGACACGATAGCTCTGAGAGAGGAAGCAAGCCGAGGTCTCCTCGCCTCGTTAAACAGGGGTACCGTCAAATTGAATTGACAACAACTCTTCTTTTGAGCCTATGGCTCTCGCTGCTTAGTTTATAGCGGCGCGTCAACCCAGTGATTTCCCCGACACCGGTGCGACGTCATGTTAGGGGAATGCTCCTGCGCACGTAATCGGTATGGCGCAGGCTAAGACCGAACCGGTTAGGACGCCGCGAGCGTGTCGCTGCGCGCAAAGCGTTCGAGACTAAACCAGCGACTGAGCTTGGAGATGCCAATCAGGGGGCTTTCGTGGACCGGAGTTCGATTCTCCGCGCCTCCACCATAAGCAACAGGCAGGTAGATATTCGTATCTACCTGCCTTTTTATTTCTAGTCCGTACCGCGGAGAATCGAACTCTGCGCAGGGCGCGAGCGTTAAGCAAACGCGAAGCGTTTGTAGCGAGCGGGCGAGGACGCCGACAGGCGGCCGAAGCCGGTGCGGATTTGCGAAGCAAATACGCGGATTCTCCGCGCAAACTTTCGACTCAAAATTGATGCGATGTTTATCGAATTTCAGCTGGCCAAGCCCCGCATCAACGGATCCTCCGCACCGCGGAGAATCGAACTCTGTGCAGGGCGCGTGCGTAAAGAAAACGCCTCAGTGACGCAGAGTGGGGCGCGCTTTCCCAATGGCGGCCCAGGCGGAAAGTACGTCCCGGAATCCGCGCTCAGAACGGGACGCGCTTTCCCAGCGGCGGTCCAAGTGGAAAGCGCATCCCGGAATCCCGCCTCAAACTGGGGCACACTTTCCGCTTCACCTGCCGCCTCGAAAAACCTGCGCGCTCGCCATCCCAAAACTGGGTAGAAGAAGGCCAAAACGCAATCGCAGGAGGTCAAAATGACTGCAGAAGATAAGGCAAAGAACGCTGGCAAGGTCGCGCTCGTTTTGGAGGGCGGTAGTTTTCGCGGGCAGTTTACCGCGGGCGTGCTCGACGTTCTCATGGAGGCTGGCGTCGAGATTCCGGCGGTATATGGCGTATCGGCCGGCGCCCTCAACGGCGTGAACTACAAGTCGCACCAGATCGGCCGTGCCAACCGCATCAACCTGGCTTTCTGCAACGACAGCCGCTTCATGGGCGCCGCGTCGTTTGCGTCCACGGGCTCTATTGTGGGTTACGACTTTATCTTCAACGATGTTCAGGACCGCCTAGATCCCTTTGACAACGAGACGTTCGATGCGAGCCCCATCGAGATGTACGCCGTCGCGACGGACATGCTCTTTGGAACCGCCACGTACCTTCCGGTCAAAAGCGCCGTGCTCGACCTCGACGCTGTGCGTGCCTCGACCTCGCTGCCGCTGGTGACGCCGCCGGTCGAGATTGACGGGCACAAATACGTCGACGGTGGCGTAGCCGATTCGATCCCCATCGAGCACGTGCTGGAGGAGGCGGGCTTCGACCGTGCGGTCGTCATCGTCACGCAGGACCGCTCGTACGAGAAAAAGCCTTACGAGTTTATGCCTGCCGCGCGCGCCCGCTATGCCGACTACCCCTATCTGCTCGAGGGAATCGAGACGCGCCACGACCGCTACAACATACAACGCATGCACCTGTGGAAGTATGAGCGCGAGGGCCGTGCGCTGGTCGTCGCTCCGCAAAAGCCGGTCGAGGTCGGCCATGTCGAGCACGATTCAGCAAAGCTATTGGACCTGTATATCCAGGGCCGTCAGGAGGCAAAGCGCCTGCTCGCGGAAATCCAAGAGTTCGTTGAACGCTAGCGACGGCGAACCCTCAAAAAATGACAACAACTAAAGAGCTGGAAAATCACGGCTCGTGGATGACATGTGCAGAAACTCTGGTCGGAGCCAAAATACCTGTTGACTCGTACGGCGAGCGGGGTAATATGGACGGGTTACTTGCAGAGCCCCGTGAATCTCTGTAACAACACGTACTGTACATGGAGGAGTCTAAGTGATTTCGAAATCGACTCACTACGCCAAGCAGGGCGAGGTCCAGCGCAACTGGGTTCTCGTCGACGCCGATGGTGCTGTCCTGGGCCGTCTTGCCACCCAGATCGCAATGATCCTGCGCGGTAAGAACAAGCCCCAGTTCACGCCCAACAGCGACTGCGGCGACTTCGTTGTCGTCATCAACGCCGATAAGGTCCAGCTTACCGGTAACAAGGCCGACACGAAGACCTATTATCGCCACAGCGGCTACAACGGCGGCCTCAAGGCTGAGAGCTTCCGCCAGGCTATGGAGAAGCACCCGGAGAAGGTCATCGAGCGCGCCGTTCGCGGTATGCTGCCCAAGACCACCCTCGGCCGTGCCCAGATGACCAAGCTTAAGGTCTACGCTGGTGCCGAGCATCCGCATGCTGCCCAGAACCCCACGAAGATTGAGCTGGAGGCTTAAAGATGGCTGAGAACACCGTTGTCTACCAGGGTACCGGCCGTCGTAAGAACGCCGTCGCCCGCGTCCGTCTCGTCCCCGGCACCGGCAAGGTGACCATCAACAAGCGTGACGCCGAGCAGTATTTCGGCCGTCATCAGCTCGTTGAGAACGCCCTTGCTCCCTTCAAGGTGACCGACACCGCCGGTCAGTTCGACGTTATCGCTCTGTGCGATGGCGGCGGCATCTCCGGTCAGTCCGGCGCTCTGCGCCTGGGCATCGCCCGCGCTCTTCTGAACGCTGGCGACTACCGTGCTGACCTCAAGAAGGCCGGTTTCCTTACGCGCGATGCTCGCGTGGTCGAGCGCAAGAAGTACGGCCTCAAGAAGGCCCGCCGCGCTCCCCAGTTCTCCAAGCGCTAAGGTTTTATCTCCTTTCGAGATACAATGTACAAGCGGGGCCTGCCGATTCCTCGGCGGGTCCCGCTTTTCTTTTTCGACTAGGGTGGGCGGTTGCATATCGCCTGCTAGGGAAGGAGCAATCCTATGCCCCAGAACATCTTCGGTACCGATGGCGTCCGTGGCGTCGCCAATGCCGACCTCTCGTGCGACCTCGCGTTTCGCCTGGGCCGCGCGGCGACCAAGTTCCTTGGTCCGGATATTTGCATCGGCCGCGACACGCGCCTTTCGGGCACCATGCTCGAGAGCGCTCTGACCGCCGGCATTATGGCCGAGGGCGGCCGTCCGCATTGCTGCGGCGTCATTCCCACGCCCGCCGTGGCGCTGCTCACTGTTCAAAACGAGCTCGACGGCGGCATTGTCATCTCCGCTTCGCACAATCCGCCGGAGTTCAACGGCATCAAGTTCTTTAGCCGCAAGGGCATGAAGCTTCCCGATGCTGTCGAGGAAGAGATCAGCGCCTGGGTCATGTCCGAGGAAGCCATGGCTGCCGATACGCTGCCGACCGGTGCCGGCGTTGGCCACATCATCAAGATGAAGGACGCTCGCAAGGCATATGTCGATCATGCCATCGATACGCTTGATGGCCTGAGGCTCGATGGCCTGGTCGTTGCCGTCGACTGCGGTCACGGTGCTTCCTGCCAGACTACGCCCGCCGCGCTGCAGCGCCTGGGTGCCACGGTCCATGCCATCAACACCGGTTACTGCGGCACCGACATTAACGTTGAGTGCGGCTCTACGCACCTTGAGCCCCTGCGCGAGCTCGTGCTGCGCACCCACGCTGACATCGGTCTGGCCCACGACGGCGACGCCGACCGCGTACTGTTCGTGGACAGCGAGGGCAATGAGATCGATGGTGACTACATCCTGGCTATCTGCGGTTCTGACCTTGCCGCTCGCGGCAAGCTCGCCAACTCCGAGATCGTTTCGACCGTCATGTGCAACCTGGGCTTCTCCATCGCTATGAAGGAGCAGGGCTTCGAGATGGTCCAGACCGCCGTGGGCGACCGCTACGTTCTGGAGCGCATGCTCGCGGACGGCGCCGTCATCGGCGGCGAACAGTCCGGCCACATCATCTTCCTGGAGCACAACACCACCGGTGACGGCCTGGTGACGGCTCTGCAGCTGCTGGCCGTGCTCAAGCGCACCGGTCGTACCCTCACCGATCTTGCCGGCATCATGAAGAAGTACCCGCAGGTACTCGTCAACGTGCATTCCGACAACAAGGCCGGTCTGGACGATTGCCAGCCCATCTGGGATGCCGTCGCTGCTGCCGAGAAGGAGCTTGACGGCCGCGGCCGCATTCTGGTGCGCCCGAGCGGTACCGAGCCGCTGGTCCGCGTGATGGCCGAGGCCGAGACGCACGAGCTGACTCAGCGCGTTGTCGACGACATCGTCGAGGTTGTCAAGCGCGAACTTCCCTAATGGTCAAAAACGGGTGCCAAGTGGTAAACTGTTAAGGTTATTTTGGTTGATCGGTATGTCCGAGGGGGAGCATGTTCACTAAAGTCCTAAGGTCTTTTGGTATGCGTGGTCGAGTCCTTACGTTGGATGCTCCCATCTCGGGTGACGTCATTCCGCTCTCCGAGGTAAACGATCAGACGTTTGCTACCGGCCTTTTGGGCCAGGGCGTGGCGATTCAGCCCACCGGAACGCGCGTTATCGCGCCGGCTGATGCCAAGGTCGAGGCTATTTTTCCCACGGGACATGCCGTTGCGCTTAACACGGTCGATGGCTTGGACGTGCTCATCCACGTTGGTTTGGACACTGTTCAGCTCGAGGGCAAGCACTTTACCGTACATGCGCAAGTGGGTGACATCGTCCATAAGGGCGATGTACTCATTGAGTTCGATCGCGAGGCAATTGCTGCCGAGGGCTACGATGTGACGGTTCCCATCTTGGTGTGCAACTCCGTTGAGTTCTCGAGCATCAAGGGCTCCGTTGGCGTGCATGTCGAAGAGATGGACCAGCTCATCGTTGCTCGCGAGCGCTAGCAAGTGCACGTGGCCATTAGCCTACAATTCAAACACGTTTACGGAGGGCGCCCTTGAAAGAGGACGCCCTCCGTGGCAAGATGGGATTTGTCCGAAGCTAAACAGCTTTGGGTCACCGTGGACGGGCAGGGGCCTCGACGCGGCTAGACACGAGACACATACATTACGCGACCTCGCCCTGGTGGCCGCACACGTTGGTTGCGGCCGACGCGGGCCGCGGGCAAGTGCTTGTAAGGGGACCTTGCCTCTCTTGTACGAGAAAGGACGCGTAATGAAGATCATTAAAGCTAAAGACTACGAGGATATGAGCCGCAAGGCCGCCAATATCATTTCGGCGCAGGTTATCCTCAAGCCCGACTGTGTGCTGGGCCTTGCCACCGGCTCCACCCCGATCGGTGCCTACAAGCAGCTCGCTGCTTGGTACAAGAAGGGCGACGTCGACTTTGCCGAGGTCAGCACCTACAACCTGGACGAGTATCGCGGCCTTTCGCACGACGATCCCCAGAGCTATCACTACTTCATGCGTGAGAACTTCTTCGATCACATCAACATCGACCTGAACAACACGCATGTGCCCGACGGTTCCAACCCCGACGCCGCCGCTGCCTGCTCTGAGTACGACAAGATCGTCGCCGCCGCCGGTTACCCGGATCTGCAGCTGCTCGGCATTGGCAACAACGGCCACATCGGCTTCAACGAGCCCGATGACCACTTCTCCAAGGGCACGCACTGCGTCGACCTCACCGAGAGCACCATTCAGGCCAACAGCCGCCTGTTCGACAGCATCGACGATGTTCCCCGTCAGGCCTACACCATGGGTACCCAGACCATCATGTATGCCCGCATGATCCTGGTCGTCGCCAACGGCGAGGCCAAGGCTCAGGCCGTGCATGACATGTGCTATGGTCCGGTTACGCCCGGGTGCCCGGCTTCGATCCTGCAGCTGCACACCAACTGCGTTGTCGTTGCCGACGAGGCCGCCCTTTCGCTCTGCGAGTAGCGCGAATCCTGCAGCTCGACATAGCCTTGCCTAAGGCCTCCGCTTTGCGGGGGCCTTTTTGCTATCCTTTTCCGCCCACTTGACCAAAATCTTGCCGCAAGCTTGACGAATGCCGGATGTCCAACAGCTTGATTCATTCTATACCAGATTCTATGCAAAAATGCCACTAGAAGGTCGTAGACGGTAGCGGGTGCTAGGCGAGTTGAATGACATGCTGAACCTTGTTCATCTGCGTTACACTTCCGCTTAGATGGGACAAGCTGACAAGCTCATTCACCTGCATAAAGACCGATTAGTCGGGGGATTAATAACAATCGGCCCTCGCTGTACAAAAACTTGCCGCTTGCGTACCAAAAGACAACCTAAAACACAAGGTCGCTCTATTCATAGCGCGGCTTGTATGGTCTTGCGGCTACAGTGTCCATACGGTCGAGTTGAGGAGTGGGCATGGTAAACGATTTGAGCAGTATGGACGACCTCGAGCTGATGCCGCTGGGCGGAGGCTATATGGTGCGACGCGAACGCTTGATGAATGAGCTTATCGCCAAGGGCCGAAAGGCCGGCATTGTGGTTCTTTATGCGCCCGACGGGTTTGGGAAGACCTCGGTGCTGCTGCAGTACACCCATGAGGTTAAATGCGACCCGACGCGAGGCCCCGTGCGGATTATCGAGGCCGATCGCGCCATTGGGCGCGAGGTGTTTATGCAGCTCGAGGTGGTTACCGAAGAACTCAAAGACAAACCGCACTCCCTTATCGCGATTGATAATGTGCCAAACCTCGATCAGCACGATACCGAAGACCTCATCGACAGGATTCGCGGCCTGCGCGCTATGGGGGTAGGGGTCTTTATCTCCTGCCGTCCTTCAAATCGTCAGCTGATTCATGGGCTGGGCGATTCGGTTAAGATCAATGCGCAGATGCTCAAGGTGCATGCCTATGAGTATTCGGCGTGGGCATCGGCGTTTTCGATCAGCACATCGCTCGACTTTTATCAGCTCACGCAGGGCGTGCCCGAGCTCGTCTCGGCATTGCAGACGGGTCTGTATGGCCAAGGTGACGTAGCCGGTCTGCTCGAAAACGAGATTGTCAACGTATATGGCGCGGCACTTGTCGATCTGGCTTCGCTCGACAATAATGCGCTGTTTTGCGTGGCATGTCTCATGGTTTTGATGGGCGAGGGCAATATCGCAGAACTCGAGGCTTGCGGGGTGAGGCTGTCGATGGTCGACCAGTCCTACTTTGTACGCGACTACCCGATCTTTGGCTTGGATCCCGCCGAGCGGAGTTTTACGTGTCTGGGCACGGAGGATAACGGACGCTTGCGCTTGCGTAAGTTGGTGGCCGAGGTTCGCCCCGAACTTGTTCCGAGGGCGGCCCGGATTTTGCTTAAGGCGGGCCGATGCGATGCGGCGATGGACCTTGCGAACGCCTTTTTGGACCGTGAAGCGGTCCTTGAACTTGCTGGGCAGTATGGGGTCGATCTTGCTCTGACGGGGCACGGGGCCGATATCTGCCGAGCAGCGCTGGGCACGATCGATGCCGACAATCCGGCTCCAGAGCCAACGCCTGCCGAGGCGCTCGGCGTATATCTGGCAGCGGTCAGCGTGTCCAATACAAAGCTCGCTCGCTATATGGCATCGGTTATCGAGCGCGGGGGCGAACGGGCGGCCTGCGAAATAGACCCTGTTTCATGGAGGGTGGCCCAGACGCTGACGGCTGTTTGCTATGGGGACAACGGGCTTGGGCTTCCTACGAACCTGGCCGTGCCAGAAATCGAGACATCCCATACCGCACTCGATATGTTGTCTGCGCATATCGAGGTCAAGCGCTGCCTGACCGAGCGGGGAGATGACGGCGGCGTTCTACAGCAGCTCAAAACGAGCAAGGCCTACGATTGCGAGCTCGACATCGCGGGGATTGTTATACGGGCCGATAGCATGCTGGTGGAGCTCTTTGACGGGTCGTTTGCGGGAACCGACGAGCGCGACGACGAGATGACGGTGGTGCGGGAGGCGCTCGACGTACGTGGGCTTAAGGCGATGGCTATCTGGGTGCGCATGGTGTTGGCGGCACGGCGGCTCCTTTCCGGCTTGCCGGTAACCGACGACGCGGCGTTCAACGAGCTCGATCGTTTTGCCGTGCGCATGCGCGACAACCAGATTCAGCTGTTTGGGCTGTTGCTAGAAGGCTGGCAGTCGCTGGCAGAGGGACGGCCGGTTAATGCAAAGTTCCGTGCGGTCCAAGTGCTCAAACTTGCCGAGGAGTCGATTGCGTACATGCGCGATAACGCATTGCTGCTGGAGCGCGCGGCATATCTGCGTAACACCTCGATGGTTTCGGTGCGCGAGGAAGCGGAGTTGCTCGATATAAGCCAGACGCAGGTTGGTGGAGCGGAGGCCTGGATGGTGGCGCTGCATTTGGCCTGTGCGGGCCGAGACAGCGATCTTGCGGCCTGGATGTCCATGAATCGTGCTGGGATTCTAGAGCCATCGTATCGGCTCTTTGCGCGTCTTGCCATGCATTGTCTGGGCGAGCCGGCGGGCAGGATACGCAAGAAGCTTCCCGTGCGCGAGCTGTCGCGGTACTCGCTGCGCGACGATTTGGAAGGGGAGGGCGAGCGTCTGTTCCAGGCTGGCGAGGTTGAAGCCGTTGATACCATCGACCATATCGAGATTCGCATGTTTGGTGCGTTTCGCGCCGAGCGCGACGGATTTCCCATCACGGACAAAATGTGGCGCCGCAAGAAGGCGGCGACACTTGCCGAGCGGCTTGCACTGGGCATGGATGCGCTCGTCGACCGCGAGACGCTGGCCATGGAGCTGTGGCCCCATGCCGAGTTCAATAGCGCCCGCAACAACCTGTACTCGACGATATCGCGCTTGCGGTCGGCTTTGGGACCGACGCCGGATGGCAAGTCATGTGTGCTCATCCAAAATGAATGTATCGGACTCAACGGCGACTACGTCAAGACCGATGTGCGGCTGTTTGACCAGATAAGCCGCGAGGTTTTGGGAAATCGCACGGGTGCGCGCGGACCCCATTTAGTTGAGCTGTGCCTTAAGATTGAGCAGCTTTATGCCGGACCGCTGTATGTTCCCAATGGCTGTAATCCCACCTACTTTTTGCGCATGCGACGCATTATGCAGTCAAAGTACATCGATTGCATGATTAAGGGAGCAAATGCCGCTCTAGAAGAAAACGACCTGCAGTCGGCGATTTGGCTGGCGGAGTCGGGGCTTCGGCAGGAAACGGCGCGCGAGGATATGGTGCGCTGTGCCATGCGCGTCTACAGTGCGGCGGGGCGGCGGCGCGATATCGTCGAGCTATACAGCGGGCATATGCACCATCTGAGGGAGCAGGTCAATGGCGTGCCCGAGCCCGAGACGCGGCGTCTATACGAGCGCTTGGTGGAGGGTCGGCTCAACCGCGTGCTGGTCGAGCGATAAAAAACGGGTGCCCGAAGTACTTGGGCACCCGTAAGCTTGCTATGTGTTGGCTCGCCGGATTATTGGCTCTTAGACGAGCTTGATCTTCTCGATGTCCTTGCGCGAGGACTCGCGATACAGCGAGAACTTGCGGCCGATAACCTGAACGACGTCGGCGTGGCAGCGCTCGGCGAGCTCCTCGGCGGCCTCGCGGGCAGAAAGGCTGGAGCCATCGAGCACGGAGCACTTAACGAGCTCGTGCTTCTCCAGGTAGGCGACCGTCTGCTCGACGGTGCCCTCGTTGACATCGGACTTGCCGATGATGATGGCGGGGTTGAGGTGATGGGCCATGCTGCGAAGCTGCTTGACCTGGGCTCCTGTCAGTGCCATGGGTTCTCGCTTTCTATGTATGGGGCGCCCCGTAATGGGGCCTTAATCTACGTGAGCTGTCCCACGATAGCGCAGGAACGGCGCGGTGTGGGGCGCGTTTGCCCAGTTCAAAAAGAATGCGGATGCCAAGTGAGTGGGCGGTGCGGGCTGCGAACGGGCTATGAGCTGGGCGCAGAGACCGGCTCCCATGCAATAAACGCCCAACGAACCTTGCGGATATGGTCAAGCATATAGCGCCCCTGCGGCACGCCCTTGGAGCCCGGCTCGCCGGCATGGGGGTTCTCGATCATGTGCTGGGCGATGTAATCGCGCAGGCGGTCGATCTTATCCTCGTCGCCATGCTCGAGCATACGGGAGAAGTCCGTCACGCCTGCCTCGAGGCTATCGAAGGCATCGCGACGAGGCGATTCAAAGTACGTAACCTGCGGCAGGGCACCCATCTGAATAAGGATGTTGAAGGCGTACACAAAGCCATTACTGCAGGTAACCGAGGCACCGATAGCGTTCATAAGGTGCAGATCATAGCGCGGGCTGGAGTTGGCGACCATCGTGACAGCACAACGCCGACGAGCCGTACGATCAAGCTTGGCAAGCGCAGCTTTTAGATTGGTCGTCGTAACCGACCGACTGGCAAAGGCGACATCCACCGCTTTCGCGACCGGTCCAACCAAATCCCAATCATCATCCCAAGCAAGCTCAAGCGGTGTAATGCGATCCTCGAGCCCATAGTACTCAATGCCGGCATCAAGTGTGCCCAGCATGGCGGGGGAGAAATCAGCCGCAATTACAGGATGCCCAGCCTGAGCAAGCGGAATAGCAATCGACCCAGCCCCACACCCCATATCAAGCACCGACTCGCCGGGCTCAAGCGCCAACAGCTTTATAAAATCCCGAGCATAAGGGGCAGTCTCCAACGGCCGAAAATGCCGAGCCCGCTTATCCCACTCAAAAGAATCATCAGCCCGATGCCGAGCGGCCTGCAGACGCATCCACTCCTGATTCCAATCAGCAGAAAGAAGCTCAGAGCGAGCATCCCCATCAACCACGGGCCAACCTCCTAGCAACAAAAAAGCGACTCCTCCCAAAAGAAGAGCCGCAACCAGCATATATCAGAAAGAACCGTTCCAACGCCAAACCGCCCTCACAACCAAGGCGGGCAGGAGCGAAGCGACTGCCATACGGGATAGAACCCAACTGAGGTCCCGTTGTGCGGGAGCCCCGGGGAGGGCAAATATATAAGGTCGATCGCGAGTTCCGCACGAGCCGGAGAGCACTTAATGTGCTCTCCGTGCGAGTCAGGACTGTCCGAGCAGGCGACCTTATATATTTGCCCTCCCCGGGGCTCCTCGCCCGAACCCCTCAGCTAGTTCTTCAGCGAGTTCAGCGGCGCCGGGAAGCGTCCACCGCGGTGGGCAAGCACGGTGCCGGCGTTGGGGTTCACCGGCATGATGGGCGCACGGCCGAACAGGCCACCGTACTCGACGCAGTCGCCCACGCCCTTGCCGATGGCGGGAATCACGCGCACGGCCGTGGTCTTATTGTTGATGACGCCGATGGCCATCTCGTCGGCGATGATGCCGGCGATGGTCTCGACCGGGGTGTCGCCGGGGATGGCGATCATGTCCAGGCCAACGGAGCACACGCAGGTCATGGCCTCGAGCTTCTCGAGCGAAAGCGCACCGGCCTCGACGGCGGCGATCATGCCGGCGTCCTCGGACACGGGGATGAAAGCGCCGGAGAGACCGCCCACGCTGGAGCTGGCCATGACGCCGCCCTTCTTGACGGCATCGTTGAGCATGGCGAGCGCGCAGGTCGTGCCGGGGCCACCGCAGGTGCCCACGCCGATGATCTCGAGGATACGGGCAACGGAGTCGCCGATGGCAGGCGTGGGAGCCAGCGACAGGTCGACAATGCCCTTCTCGACACCCAGACGATGGGCGGCCTCGCGGCTCATGAGCTCGCCGGCGCGGGTGATCTTAAAGGCGGTCTGCTTGATCTTCTCGGCAACCTCCATCATCGATGCGGAGTCGGGCAGCGTCTCCAGGGCTGCGGCCATAACGCCGGGGCCCGAGACGCCTACGTTGATGACGGCGTCGGCCTCGCCACCGCCGTGGACGGCGCCCGCCATAAACGGGGAGTCCTCGACCATGTTGGCAAAGCAGACAAACTTGGAAGCGCCGACGGAATCCTGGTCGGCCGTGAGTTTGGCGGCATCGATGATGGTCTGGGCGGCCATGAGCACGGCGTCCATGTTGATACCGGCGCGCAGGCTGGCGACGTTGACGCTGGAGCAGACGCGGCTCGTGGTGGCGAGCGCCTGGGGGATGGACTGGATGACGCGGCGGTCGGCGTCACCGATGCCCTTCTGGACGAGTGCGGAGAAGCCGCCCAGGTAATCGATGCCGAGCGTCTCGGCCGCGCGGTCGAGGGCGTGCGCGATGGGGGTGAGGTCCTCATCCTTGCAGCACGCGGCAATCTGTGCCACCGGGGTGACGGAAACGCGCTTGTTGACGATGGGGATACCGTACTCGCGCTCGAGGTTCTCGGCGGTCTCGACCAGATGCTCAGCCGTGTGCGTCACGTGGTCGTAGATCTTCGTGCACATGCGGTCGAGGTTCTCGTCGCCGCAACCCATGAGCGAAACACCCATGGTGATGGTCCTGATGTCGAGGTTCTGTTCCTCAACCATGCCGCGGGTTTCCGCGATTTCTGCGGGCGTGATCGCCATCCTTGCGCTCCTATCTGCCAAAACGAGCATAGTCTTATCTATTCTAACGTGCCGCACGTGCCAAGTGGCGCATGCGGCACGTTTTGGTGCTCGGTTGTTTCCGTTGTGTTACTGCCCAAAGACCTCTTCGGCGATACGAGCGCTTTCGGCGGCGTCCTTGGCGTAGTAGTCCGCGCCGATCTGCTTGGCGTATTCGGGGGTGAGTACGGCGCCGCCCACGATGATCTTGACGCCCGGCACCTCGGTATGAAGCAGCTTGATGGTCTCCTCCATGGCGACGACTGTGGTAGTCATAAGCGCCGAGAGGCCGACGAGTTTGATGTCGCGCTCCTTGACGGTCTTGAGTACTTCCTGCGGATCGACGTCGCGACCCAGGTCAAAGACGGTGTAGCCGTAGTTGTCGAGCAGCATCTTGACGATGTTCTTGCCAATATCGTGGATATCGCCCTTGACGGTGGCCACGCAGATCTTGCCCTTGTCGGCAATCTCGCCGGCGGGCATCAGGCGCTTGATGGTGTCGAAGCCCACGCGTGCGGCTTCGGCCGAGGCCATAAGCTGCGGCAAGAAGAACTTGCCCTGGTCAAAGAGGACGCCAACCTCGTCGAGGGCGGGGATAAAGTGATTGTTGATGAGGTCCATAGCGTCGTGGTCTGTCAGCAGACGCTCGGTCTCGGCAGCGATCTCGCCTTTGCGGCCCGAGACGACCATTCGACGAATCGGGTCGTCGTTGTCGTCAGTGCCGGCGGTGCCAGCAGCAGGTGCGGCATCACTCGATGCGGCCTGAGCCGCTGCCGGGTTGGCGGCGATCTTGTACGGATCGGTCCAGCCGGCATAGCGCTCGATGTATCCGGTCGAGCCCTCGTCTTCAACGCTCAGGACGCGATAGCTGTAGACGGTGTCCATAAAGCGCTTGGAACCCGGGTTCATGATGGGGGCGTCCAGGCCCGCGCCAAAGGCGGCGGCCAAAAAGACCGAACCCAGCAGCGGGCGGGCAGGCAGGCCAAAGCTGATGTTCGACACGCCGAGCGCACATTTGACGCCCAGACGCTCCTTGCACAGGGACATGGCGCGCAGGATCTGCTCGGCCTGGCGTTGATTGGTCGAGGCGGTCATGACCAGGCAGTCGATGAGGATGCGGTCCGGGCCGATGCCGTAGCGGGCGGCCTCGGCCACGATGCGCTCGGCGATGGCGAAGCGGGCCTCGGCGGTATCGGGGATGCCGCCTTCGTCGAGCGTAAGGCCGACAACGTTGGTGCCGTAGTGGGCGACCAGCGGAAAGATCTCATCCATGATCTGCTGTTTGCCATTGACCGAGTTGATGATGGGCTTGCCGGCGTAGCGGCGCACGGCGGCCTCGACAGCGGCGGGATCGGTGGAGTCGATCTGCAGCGGCAGCAGCGTGGAGCCCTGGAGCTGTTCGGTCGCCTGCTGGATGACCTGGACCTCGTCAATCTCGGGCAGGCCCACATTGACGTCCAGGATGTCGGCGCCCTGTTCCTGCTGGCTGATGCCCTGGCTCACGACGTAGTCCAGGTCGCCGTCGCGCAGGGCCTGCTGCAGGCGCTTTTTGCCGGTGGGGTTGATGCGCTCGCCGATGATAGCGATCTTGTGGCCGTCGCAGGGAAGGTCCACGACCGTTTGGGCGCTCGTGACCGACATGCTGGGCTTGCGGCGGCGCGGGCTGGGCGTGTGGTTGTCGATAAGCGTGCGCAAGGCCGCCATGTGCGCCGGCGTGGTGCCGCAGCAGCCGCCCACGACGCTCACGCCGTCGGCGATCATGCCGGCGACGGCCTCGGCGTATTCGGGGGCTTGGATATCAAAGACGGTGTTGCCGTCGTCGTCCACATGGGGGAGTCCCGCGTTGGCCTGCACCATAATGGGCTTATCGGTAACGGTGAGCATACGTGCGGCGAGTCCTCGGAGCTCGGCCGGTCCCTGGCTGCAGTTGATGCCCAAAACGTCGGCGCCGATGGCATCGAGCGTGATGGCGGCCACCTCGGGACTCGTGCCCAGGAAGGTGCGACCGTCTTCCTCGAAGGTCATGGTGGCAAAGACGGGCAGGTCGGAGTTCTCGCGGCAGGCGAGGACAGCCGCCTTGATCTCGGCCAGGTCGGTCATGGTCTCGATAATAAAGAGGTCCACGCCCGCATCGACGCCAGCGCGCACTTCCTCGGCAAAGAGGTCATAGGCCTCGTCAAAGCTGAGGGTGCCTAAGGGACGAAGCAGCGCGCCGATGGGGCCGATATCGCCGGCGACGTAGCGGGCGCCGGCCTCGCGGGCGCAGGCGACAGCGGCGGCAAAGACGTCTGCCACGGTGGCGGCACCGTCGAGCTTGTGGGCGTTGGCGCCAAAGGTGTTGGCGGTGATCACGTCGCAGCCAGCCTCGACGTACTGGCGCTGAATGTCGGTAATGACCTGGGGCTCCTCAAAGTTGAGCAGCTCGGGCAGGGCGCCGGCCTTCATGCCGGCCGCTTGCAACATGGTGCCCATGCCGCCGTCGAACAGCAGGTGTCCCGTGCCCTCGATGGCCGCACGCAGGCGATCGTCCTTAATGTGCAGATCGTCGATCGTGTGCGTCTTGTACACAGCGCCGTTGCAGCGTGCGGCATTGACGGGCGCCGCCAGCGCGGCACCATCCGAATTATGAGTAATAAGCGGGGTGAACATCGGGGGCTCCTAGTGGCTGGAATAGCAGGTGGTGTGGGCGGCGCGGAAGCGGCAGTGCTCGCGCATGCGGCAGATATTGCAGGTAGGATGGCTCTGGGCGTCATGGACTTCGCCGTCGAACAGGCCAATTACCGCGGTCACGCTCTTGGTGGGCATGAGCAGGCTGGTGGGGGTGACGGTAAGTCCAATGAGGCGCGTGGCGTTGAGTGCATCCACGATTGAACGCTGGGCCGTAAGCGGGCAGTCGCCGTAGCCGGGACTAAAGCGCCAGTTGCCGGCGAGTCCGTGTGCGGCGGCCGCAGCCTTGGCCTGCTGGTCCATCTGCTCGACGGCGGCTTCTACATAGGCAGAGCATGCGGCGTCGAGCACGGCTCCCTCTAGGGGTTGCTGGGCTCCCGTGGTGCGCAGACGACGCTCGGCTTCCATGCCGAGGGTGCATGCCATGAGTGCGGCAAAGCGGGCGTCTTTGAGGTGGCGATAGATATCGCGACCGCGCAGCTCAACGTTGGTGCCGACCAAGCGAATGCAAGGATCGCCCTGTTCATCGACTCCCGTGGCATCGACGGCAAATACGCGGCGCACGCCACGGGGTTCAATATCCAGCTCCAGACGCTCAACGACAAGCTCAATACGCTGCGACAGCTCGGGCTCAATCTGCTGACCGCCGTAGCCCAGATACCGCAGCATCTCGGCACGGTCGACACGAGGGTGGTGAGCAGCGTCGATACGGTAAAGCGCCGGCGACGCAAGGTCGGCCGGCACTTCACCAAAAACTGTATCGATGTGCGGTTTTTCCATTACCCCAGGCGCTCCATAATGGTTGCGGCGATCGCAGGACGGTTCATAGTGTACAGGTGCAGACCGTCGGCACCGTGCTCTTTGAGGTCGCAAAGCTGACGGGCGGCATAATCTACACCGGCTGCCTGCAGGCTCTCGGGGTCGTTCTCGTATTTGGCGAGAATCTTGATGACGGGGGAGGGTAGCGACGCACCGCACATAAAGACCATGCGGCTAATCTGCGACTTGCCCATAAACGGCATGATGCCCGCGGTAATGGGCACGGTGATACCGGCCTTGTCGGCAAGCTCGCGAAAACGGTAGAAGCACTCGTTGTCAAAAAAGAGCTGTGTCACAAAGAAGCTCGCGCCGGCGTCTTGCTTTTGCTTGAGGTGCTCGACCGAGAGGTTGAGATCCTCGCAGGTAATGTGGCCCTCGGGGTAGGCTGCGGCGCCCACGCAAAAGCCGGCGTCGACGAGCTCGGGGATGAGGTCACGGGCGTAGGCGTAGTCCGAGGCGGGCTTGTCGTCCTCGGTCGCGCCGGCGGGAAGATCGCCGCGCAGGGCCAGTACATTTTCTACGCCGGTGGAGCGGTACTCGTCGATCTTGGCGGCGATATCGGCATGCGTGCGGCCCACGCAGGTGAGGTGCGCCACCGAGGGCGTATCGAATTCGCTCGTAATCATATGCGCGATGGGGGCGGTGGTGGCACCGTTGCCTGAGCCGCCGGCCGAGCAGGTGACCGAGACAAAGCTCGGCGAAAGCTTGCACAGATTGCCTGCCACTTTGCGAGCCGTGTCGAGGGTCAGCTCGCCCTTGGGCGGGAACATCTCAAACGAAACGGGTGCGGTGCCCTGGGATGCTGCCTGCTTAAAAAGCTCGTCGACGCGCATATCGTGCTCCTCTAGATACGTAATAGTGTGATGCGTTGTAAGGATTCTACAGCACCACTGTGCCACGATGGAATTTCACTCGCTATTTGGGGATACCAATCGAAAATGCTTCGCTATCGACATTTCCTATAACAGGGCGGTCAATGTAGGATGGGGCTATATTGAATGGTATCTGATGCGAAATACCAGTTAATAAAGCCCCGTCCCAAATTGACTACCCTTAAACCATGGGGAGAGGTCTGCAATTTATGCAGTTGATTGGCTGTTGAGGGTGGCAACGCCGCCTCGATAGGGTAACCTCATTGATTGGTTTCGCGACAGCAACATAACGGTAATGTCGCGGAAACACGGCGAGTCTAAGCTATGACTCGTTCGTTAGTAATCAACACCGCTTCTCACGCGGTGCCGATACGAAGGGAGTTCCGTATGGCCGAACTTACTGACCGCTTCGGGACCATGGTGTTCTCTGAGGAAGTCATGAAGGACTACCTCCCCAAGGACATTTGGAAGCGCCTTGCTGCAACCCTCGAGGGCGGTGAGCCGCTCGACCTGGATGTGGCCAACGCCGTTGCCCATGCCATGAAGGTCTGGGCCATCTCCAAGGGCGCGACGCACTACGCGCACTGGTTCCAGCCGCTTTCGGGCATTACTTCCGAGAAGCACGACAGCTTCCTGGAGCCCAACCACGACGGCACCGCCATTACCAAGTTTACGGGCAAGAACCTCATCCAGGGCGAGCCCGATGCCTCCAGCTTCCCCAACGGCGGCCTGCGTGCCACCTTCGAGGCCCGTGGCTACACCGCTTGGGATCCCACCAGCCCCGCCTTTATCAAGGACGATGTCCTATGCATCCCCACGGCTTTCTGCTCCTACACGGGTGAGGCCCTGGACAAGAAGACCCCGCTGCTGCGCTCCATGACCGCGCTCTCGCGTGAGTCCAAGCGCGTTTTGGCACTGTTTGGCAAGACCCCCAAGAAGGTCGTTCCTTCCGTGGGCGACGAGCAGGAGTACTTCCTGATCAAGAAGGACGCTTACCGCAAGCGCAAGGACCTGGTCATCACCGGCCGCACCCTCTTTGGTGCTGCTCCATGCAAGGGCCAGGAGCTCGAGGAGCACTACTTTGGCGCTATCCGCCCCACCGTCTCGGCCTATATGAAGGACCTGGACGATGAACTGTGGGCGCTTGGCATTCCCGCCAAGACCAAGCACAACGAGGTTGCTCCCTGCCAGCATGAGCTCGCCCCCGTCTATGGCGAGGTCAACGAGGCCATCGACCAGAATCTGGTCATGATGGAGAAGATGAAGCTCATCGCCTCCCGCCACGACTTGGTCTGCCTGCTGCACGAGAAGCCCTTCGAGGGCATCAACGGTTCGGGCAAGCACAACAACTGGTCGCTTGGCACCGAGTCCGAGAACCTGCTCGATCCGGGCGACACCCCGCTCGACAACCTGCAGTTCATCGTCTTCCTCACCGCGGTGATCGAGGCCGTCGATAACTATCAGGAGCTCCTGCGTGCCTCCGTTGCCTCGGCCGGCAACGACCATCGTCTGGGCGCCAACGAGGCTCCTCCGGCGATTATGTCCATCTTCCTGGGCGACCAGCTTACCGAGGTCGTCGAGAAGATCATCGATGGCAAGGCTTCCGTCCATGCCACGCGCGGCGTGCTCGACCTGGGCGCCGATACCCTGCCCAAACTGATGCAGGACAACACCGACCGCAACCGTACCTCCCCGTTCGCCTTCACCGGCAACAAGTTCGAGTTCCGTGCCTGCGGCTCCGAGCAGAACGTCTCCGACTCCAACCTGGTGCTCGATGCCGCCGTGGCCAAGTCGCTCAAGTCCTTCGCCGATGCGCTTGAGGGTACGCCCGAGGATAAGTTCCAGGACGCCGCGCTCGAATACTGCAAGAAGGTGCTGACCGATCACCAGCGCATCCTGTTCTCCGGTGACGGCTACTCCGATGAGTGGCCCGTCGAGGCCAAGAAGCGCGGCCTTGCCAACAACAAGACCACGGCCGATGCCCTGCCCGCCTTTGTTTCCGATAAGGCTATCGCGCTCTTCGAGGAGACGGGTGTCCTGACCAAGGCCGAGGCTCAGTGCCGCTACGACTGCAAGCTCGAGAAGTACAACAAGCTCATGAACATCGAGGCTACCACGATGGTTCGCGAGGCGCGTCGTACCTATCGCCCGGTCATTACCGCCTATGCCACCAAGGTCGCTAAGGGCCTTGAGACTATTCGCGCCGCCGGCGCCGAGGCCGCCATGCAGTGCGAGCAGAATACGCTCAACAAGCTCTGCAACGGTATCACTGCCATCAACGACTCCATCAAGGCGCTCGACGCCGTGCATCAGAAGGCCGAGGGCCTCGATGGCCAGGAGCAGGCCAACGTGTACGCGCACGAGGTCGTTCCCGCTATGGATACGCTGCGCGCCGCCGTGGATGCCATGGAGGAGATCGTGGCCGCCGACTACTGGCCGGTCCCGACCTACGACGACATCCTGTTCTACGTGTAGAGCGTAACTGACATATCGTCACGGTATTGAGCCGGGGTCCGCATCATGCGGGCCCCGGTTTTTGTTTGCGAAGGGCGCTTTGAAGCCCGTTTTGCCGCCGATATGCCTAGGTATAAAGGGTCGTGGGCAAAAAACGTCAAATATGAGTACTGTCACAAGTCCTGTAGCATTATTTATTTGCAAAATATGAAGTGTTACGCAACATATGTCCAAGTACTTAGCCGATAAACGTCTGCAATTTTCCCGCCGTAGGACGCCTGACGGCTAAATCGCCTTCTGAAGGCATGAAATCGCTGTAACTAAAATGGTAACAGTACTCATATTTGCCATTTTTTGACCACAGGCCTTGCGATGATGTCGGGATTCGCACCCTGTCGGGTTCGAATCCCGGCATATCGGTAGCAAAAAGCCCGTCACCGCGGGGGTAACGGGCTTCTAGTTTCAAATGGTGCCCCCAGCGGGATGTCCGCGTGCGGCTGGCGCCGCCCGCTTCCGCTGCGTCGCTCCGCTCCTTGCGTGCTGCGCTGGAAAACGCTTGCGCGTTTCCTCAGCTTCGCACCCTGTCGGGTTCGAATCCCGGCATATCGGTAGCAAAAAGCCCGCTACCGCGAGGGTAACGGGCTCTTCAATTCAAATGGTGCCCCGTCCGAACATCTTCTCGAACCGAGATCTGCACGCTCGGGACCATCGTTCTGCTTAGGATACCACGCGCTACGCTTGCGGCATAATCTCCTGCTCGCCGTTCTCATCGAGGTACGGGATGAGGTACACGCAGCCCTCGTCGGTCGTGAGCAGGAGGTACTCGCGGTTGTGCCGGTCGCACACGATCTGCTGGTGCACGTCCTCGGGGAGGTCGTATATGGGGCCGTCGGTACGCGCCTCAGATACGGTCATGCCGCCGTTCGCGAAGGCGCTCATCGCGCACGACGAGAAGCCGCACGCGACGAACAGCAGGACCGCGAGCAGGACGATCGGCCCGCAGCCGCCGTTCCTGTCCTCGTCAGCCGGGCTCGGGTACGGCATGGCTACGCCCGCACGAGGAAGTCGTCTGCCTCGGGCTTGCCCGTGGCCTTGCCGACTGCGACGTAGCGGGTGTGGCCGCTGTACGACGTGTAGCGGCCCCAAACGTAGCCGTCGGCGATCTTGTACCAGTCGTCGAGCACGACGGTCTGGCCGCTTGAGTAGCTGGTGACGACATTGCCGCCGAGCGATGGCGCGTCGCGCACGTTGAGCGCGGAGACGGTACAGCGGTACTTGCCGCCGAAGTCCTCGGTCGTATCCTGCGGCGCGGGCTGCGCCTGTGTCGAGGGCGCTGGGGCGCTCGACGCGGTGATGCCGAAGCACTCGAGGTAGATACGCGCGAGCTCGTCGATGTTGGAGTTGAACTTCTCGCGGTCGCCGTCGTTGTCGATGAAGCCGTTCTCGCACAGGCGGTAGTTGATGCCTCGTGCCGCGGCTCGGTTCACGTTGGCGAGCTCGGAATGGTGCACGATCTTCTCGGCGCGGCCGGGCATGAACGCCGACAGCTTGTCGGCGAGGGCCTTGTCGTAATCGTCGGGCTCGAAGCCGGACTTGATGATGACGTGTGCGCCGTGCGCTGTCGCGATTCCGCTGGCGTCCATGTGCAGCTCCACCACCGGCGCATCCGTGCGCAGGCGGTTTACGCCGCCGTCGGCGTACCAGTTGCGGGACATGTCGCCCAGCTCGACCTCGGAGCCGCCGAGCTCCTTGATGCGCTCGCCGAGGGCGCGGACGCGCTCTGCCTCGGTATAGCCGCCGGCGCAGCATCCGGGGTCGCCGGCTCCGTGACCGCAGATGATGAACAGCTTTGCCATGGCTAGACCTCCTTCTTCACGTCGCCGAGCGCCAGGAGCGCGTCGAGCCACTTGTCGGTAACGCCCACGCTCTTGAAGGCGGCGTAGGCCACCTGCACGCCACCGACCGCGGCGAAGATGGACGTAACCCACGCCGTTGGGTCAGTCGGCATACCCCCGGCCATGGCCGTCAATGCGCCGCACAGCGCCGATACTGCAATGGCCGTCCAGCGGGCGACATTGCCAGTCATCGCCTTCGTCTTGATAGCCTGCACGATATAGGGCACCACGAGGACGGTAAGCACCGTGAGCCCTGCCTGTATATCAGTCATCTCTATCTCCCTGTCTCCTTGTTGTACATGAGGTCGACTCGGTCGTAGATATGGTCGACCTTCTCTGCCATGCCCTGGCTGCGCGCCTGGCTGTGGACCAGATCCGCGTGGAGGACGTCATTTGACGCGACAACCGACTCCATGAGCGTTTTCATTCCCTCAATCAGGGTGTTACTGCGCTCCATCTGGGCGGCGATGCGCCCCTCCATCTGGGACCGCTCGCGGTCGCGCTGCGCCCTCTCGTCGACTTCGGCCTGCTTGCGCTCCTCGCGCTTCAGGTCGAGCTCGCCCTTCCGCTGGTTTTGGCGTTTGTACTCCTCCAAAAATTGCCGCCCAAAATAAAAGGCAACGAGCGTCAGGAGCACGCCGCCGAGCCAAGCCGGTCCGTAAGGCGCAAAGAGGTTGAGCACTTCCATCATGAGCGCCCTCCTTCCGCCTATTCGGCCGTGTACTCCTCGCCGGTGATCTCCTTGTACTCATCGGCGGTGATCCACTTGCACTCGACGGCCTTGTGCACTCGCGCCTTGCTCCAAAGAGTTCGGTCGTAGTACTTCTTGACGAGCGCGAAGTGCTTGGAATGCTCGTCAGTCTTCTTCGTCGGCATTACTGGTCACCTCCGACCGTCATGAGCAGGTAGTCGATGTCCGCCGTGTTCTGCTCGGTCTGCGTCGGCTTCGACGCCTGCTCGCGCATCTGGCCGAGCAGCGCCGGCACGTCGGGCTTCTCACCGCTGCCGTAGGCGGCGAGCGCCGCGGTATAGGCCATCTTCTTGGCCTTCTGCTCGATGTACGAGTCGTCGTCGATGACGCCCGCCTCATGGGCCGCGTCGGGGTCACCCAGCTGCGAGAGCAGGTTTCGCAGCGCGTTCACCTCGGCCTGCGTGCCGTCGTCGTCCACGATGTCGGGACGCTCCTCCTCAGTGTCCATGCGGACTCCTTTCTGCTAGGGGATGTGCGGACATCGTATCGGCGGCGTGAGACTGGCTGGCACCGACGACGAGCTCGACGAACAGCCGGTCGAAGTCGCGCACGACCCAGTGCACGTCCATGCGGAACCTCGGCCTGCCGTCGCCCCGTTTCCGCTCGAGAGACCCGCGGAACGACATGTAGGAGACGTACGCCTGCTCGAGCGTCATGCTTCCCTCGACGACCATGCGTGCATGTGTGCGCAGTTTTCTGCGCTCGCGTGCGAGGGACTTGGGTATCGGCGTCACGACGATCCTGCCCGACCCGGTGAAGCGGAACCGCTTCTTGAGGAACGTGAACCCGCGCGTGAGCTTCACCACCCTTGTCTTCCTCTCGTTGATGGTGATGCCGAGCGATGAGCACAGTGCGCGGGCGGCGTCGAGGAACCGCCAGAGTGCCCCCTTGTCGAGCGCTATGAAGTAGGAATCGTCCATGTACCGGCCCGACGCCTCGATTCCGCGCCAGCGCTCGCCGAGATGGTCGAGCGGGGACGGTATGGCGACGGCCAGCGCATGGTTCGGCTCGCTGCCGAGGCCGAGCCCGATCCTGCCGTTCGCCTCTATCTGCAGGCGCATGAACTCGACGGCCGCGGGGTCTGTGAGCGTCCTCCTCACGAGGTCCAGCGCCGTTCCGTGGTCGATTGTCCCGAAGTAGTCGGAGAAGTCCATGAGCAGGACGTAGCCCTCCGCGCCGTGCCTGCGGTAATGCTCGGCGAGCTGCCTCTTCAGGCGCGTGAGGGCGTAGTCCGTGCCCCTGCCGCGCATGTTGGCCGCGCATCCCGGCGTGAGCGTCGGCCACACCGCCGGGGCCATGACCGCCCTCGTGACCGCCTTCTGTATCACGCGTTCGGAGAACCGCGGGGCGGCTATCGCCCTGTCCTTCCCGCGCTCGATGACGTGGAACCGGACGAAGCCCTTGCGGATGTCGTTGCCCGCCAGGAGGTCCCGGCGTGCGTAGAGCGAGTTGCGCAGGGAGTGGATCATGTATCGCTGGACGCTTGCCTTCCAACGGACGCCCTTGGCGGCGTCGCGTGCCGCCTCGTGGATGTTGTCGAGGCGGGCGGCATCGGAGATGGCGAGGGCCGCGCAGCGCTTCGCCCTGTTCGCGGCCCTCTTCGCATCGCGACTGGCTCTCCTGGCCTTTCGGCGCTCATCGCTATTCATGATGGCATCCCGCACGGCCTTCGCCTATGGGCGCCGGCGTTCCCAGGCCGCTTAGGGAGGAGCAATGAAACCGCGTCGAGCGCCGAAGCTCGCGGCCATGCAAGGAGCGGACTGCCCTCCCAGCGGGATGCGTCTTTACGGGCGCGTGCCCGAACGTCGGCCCTTCCTTCCTCATGTGCTCGGAGCCCCGCGCACCGGCGGGGCTGTCTGGCGAGTATGAGCAATCCCACGCGCGGGCGAATCCAGTCGTTCGTGGCATCGTTGTAGTTGGCGTTGCCGTTGTTGTTGACGTAGCAGACGTTCGCAGACGAGCCACCCCTGACGGAACGGAGCCACCAGTTGTAGCGGTTAACAAGGGACGACGTCCTGCCATTCTACCGCGCCCCGATCAGCTTGACGCCCTTGCGTGCGCCTTTGAGCAGCTTAATCTCGGAGTCGATGAGCTCCGCCATGTGCTCGAATGCCCCGGCGTGCTGCGTGTCTCCCTTTCTGCGGTACACCTCGAGGTATGCCTGCACGTCCTGGTACAGCTGCTCGCAGTCGGCGACGGCCAGCGTGAGGTAGTGTTTGCGTGCCGCGACGTTCTCGGCGGTGTTCGGGTAGAACGCCTCGGACTTGACGATGTTGTAGACGACGCTGCGGGCCGTCTCGGCCATCGGGACGGCGAACGTGAAGCGCTGCGATTTCGGGATGGCGCTCGACGTGATGATGCCCAGCACCTCCACGCGCAGCTCGATGGCCGTGTTGTAGAACTCGCGCTCGCTCAGGTTTCTAAGCCTCTCGGGTACTCCGCTCAAGGCGATGCTCCTCTCTCGTGACATGAAAAGGCGCACGCGCGAGGCGTGCGCCAAGGTGAGTGTCCTATACGGTCCGCTTCGCTACCCTAGGAGGAAGCCCACGCGCGGGCGAATCCAGTCGTTCGTGGCACCGAAGTAGTTGGCGCGGCCGGAGTAGCCGACGCAGCAGACGGACGCAGACGAGCCACCCCTGACGGAACGGAGCCACCAGTAGCAGCGGGTACCGTTGAGTCGGTGCGCTGTGTCCTTGAAGAGGTCGAACTGGCAGTCGAAGCCGACGGAGTAGCCGGGCGTGCCCCAAACCGGGCAGCCGTAGACCTCCATCTCGGAGAGCGACCAGACCTTGCCGATGTCCTGCCAGCTCCAGTTGTTGGAGTCGGTGAGCGCACCGGAGGCGCTGTAGCGCTCCTCTAGCAGGACGCGCTGCGTGAGGAGGTACTTGGTCAGGCCTTCTGGCAGGCACGCCTCGAAGGCCGTCTCCCAGCCCTTGAGCTGCGAGCACAGGTACGGGTTCTTGACGTCTGCCGTGCCCTGGTTTGTGTTCGTCTTGTTCCACGGGATGTACGAGGAGTTGGAGACTCCGGCGTAGGAGGAGCTGACCGCGATGGGCGCGGAGGCCACGAACGCGATGTGGTGCCCCTTGCCTCGGTCGTCGCACCGCAGGTACGGGTCGATGTGCGCGATGATGAATCGCACGGACTGTTGGCCCGCCACGCCGGAAGCGGAGACGAGAGGAACGTCGAGGTAGTCGCCCACGCGCAGGCCCGCGAAGTTGTTGGCGGCGATGCGCTTGTGCAGCGCGTCGTAGACCGTGCCGCCGCCGATCTCTCCGGCGAGCAGCGTCGCGATGCTCTGTCCGCCGTACTTGCCGATGAGCGCCAGGCGGTTGTACTCCGAGCCGGCGAGCGCGGCCTCGGCGTTGGTGCGGGCGGCCTGGTCGATGATCGGGTGGCTTGTGCCACCGACCGAGAAGCGTTCCGCGTTTACGTTTGCCATTTCAGTTTCCTTTCTATGCGAGCACGAGTGTCGTGCCTGATACCGAGCAGGTCGAACCGAGCGTCACGGTTCCGTTGCTGTAGGACGCCTTGGACGACGGTGCGTAGACCGTCCCGCCGACGAATAAGAACTTTCCGGTGGCGTCGGCGAGCATGGTCGCGAGCGCCGCGTTCTGTTCACGCAGGTCCGAGATGTCCGAGTCGCCCGCTCTGCCCTGCGCGACCGAATTGGCGATCTGCAGCGCCTGGCTCGCGGCGGCCTCGGCACGCGAGGCCGCTCCGTTCGCCGCGGCGGCGGCGTTCGCCGAGGCCTGCTGGTCGGCGGCGTGCTCGTCGTTGCGCCTGGTCTCGGCGGCCTTTCTCGCCTCCTCGTTGCGCTCTCGCGTCTGCTCGCCCGATTTCCTCGCGTTCTCGTTCGAGGTGCGCGTCGCCTCGTCGGCCAGTCTCTGGTCCTCTCTCTTGACTCGCGTGACCTCTCTGCTCGCCCGGTCCACCTCGGCGCTCAGGCGCGACGACTCGTTCGACGCCCTCGTCTTCTCCGCCGAGGCGCGCTTTTCCTCCGCGGCGTTGGCTCTGTCCGTCGCCGAGTTGCACGCGGAGGCGGCCGCCTGCGCCTTATTGGCCGCGTCCATCGCTATCGTCGACGCGATGTAGTAGATCTGGCCGTCGGTCGTGCGCACCCTGTCGACGTTTCCGTTCGCGTCGAGCATCAGCGCGGCGTACTGCGTGGTGTCTGCCATCAATCCCTCCCTTACTTTGCTATGAGGCCCGTGACTATCGCCTGCGGGCCAATGGTCTCGACGATGCAGCGGTCGCCGGCCTTGGCGGCGGAACACGCTGTGGTCATGGGGAGGCCAGACAGCGTCGCGCCGGAGATGGCCACCGTGGCCGTCACGCCCGAGACGGATCGCACCGTCCCGAGCCCGACGGAGTGGCCGGAGCCTCCCTGCGGCGAGAAGAGTGATGCGAGCTGCTCGCCGGCGTCGGCTATGGCGTTAGCGTTCAAAGCGCCTCATCTCCAATTCCATCGGGCATCCTCCCACGAGGGTGAGAGTCTGCTTCCGTATCGCGAAGTTCCCGGATATTCCAGCGCTGGGCCAGCGGACCTCGATGGCGTCCGCCACGGTGACCGGCGCGTAGATATGCGTCACCTTCAGCCTGTGGATCGCCGACTGCTGCGTGCGCAGCAGCGTGGCGGCCTCTGCGTTCGCGCTGGCCTGCCGCTCTTCCGGCGTCGAGCCCGGCGGCAGCTCGCTCTTGGTGTACTTGGCGGATTTGCGCCAGCCGCGCGTCACCGTCGAGTACTGGCTGCTCGGGTCGGCGTCTACCGCCGTACCCCTCACGGAGTCTTCGGTCGTCGAGTAATCGACGTGCACGACGTTCGCCACGCTCGACTTGTCGAGCTCCTCGGTGCCGCCGTCCTCGAACCTCGCCTCCTTGCCCTCCTCCATGACCATGGCGGGGGCTCGCTTGTCGGGCTCTACGTAGCGCCGGAGCAGGACGCGGCCCATCGGGTCGCACGACGCGGCGCTGAACCCGGCGGCGTCGAGGAGCGCGTTCACGGCCTTCAGGCGGGTCGCGTAGCTGCTCTCGCCGTTGCCGATGGCGCCGACGACCCACGTGGTCGTGAGCTTGAAGTCGGACGGTTCGGCGATGACCTCGAGCCCGGCCTCCTGCAGCAGTCTCGCGGCCTCGTCCACAGCGTTGCTGCCGGCCGCCAGCGAGCGCGGGGCGTCGAACTCGTCCTCTGCGACCTCGGACAGCCTTCCGGACAGGTCCGCCTCGGACGAGTTGTATCCCGTGGAGCGCTTGGGCGTGGAGACCACGAACGTTCCGAGCGGCTCGGATGCCGTGGTGCCGTCAGGGAACTCGGCATCCAGGTAGATTCGCAGCAGGTCGCTGCCGAGATCGAGTTCGCCGAGATACTCGACCTTGCCGGTCTCGTAGCTGGTGTCCTGGTTGCGCTCGATGCTCCCGCCGTTCCTGATGTTCCTCAGCCGCTCGACGTCGAGACCGGTCTTTCTGTCCACGCGCACGTATCTGTACGACGCCGCGAAGCGCTTCTTCCAATCAGGCATTGCTCGGCTCCTCGAATACGTCGTGCTCGACCTTTACGGAGGCGGACCATAGCCCGGCCGACTTGGTCGACTCGTTGAACGTCATCGCGCCGAACGCCCGCTCTCCCGCGAGTCCGCGCCACCATCCCTGCCACTGCGTGCGCATGATCCTGCGGAGCAGGTCATGGCCGTCACGCTCGAGCAGGCACGAGGCGGATGTCGCGAGGTCGGACTCGTCGAGCGCGTAGGACTGCGGGAGGCCGCCGTTCGCCCCGCCGTCCGCGAAGTGGAAGCTGTTGAAGCTGCGCGCGGCGGATGTCGAGTACTCGGCGTTGAGCTCCATCTTGAGCAGCGTCGAGGCGTCCTGCCCGAAGTTGAGCGCCATGCCCTCGGCGTGCAGGTTGGCCTTCGCCTCGGAGAACGACGACGTGCCGTTCGCGGCTGTTCCGGTCGCGCGGTACTTGAAGTCCGAGTTCAGCGGAGGCACGCGGTCGATTGTCTCCTGGGCGTCAAGGAGGCTGGACGTCAGGACGTGGTTGCCCTCGTCGAGCACCCGTTCGACGACGAAGCCGACGCATTTCGCCGCGTCGCCAAGCACGAGCTCGTCGCCGTCGCACGTGATGGTGCCGAGCATCGGTATCTCGCCGGTGTCCTCGTCGTAGGCCATGGGGCCTAGCAGCGTCGTCTCCTCGACGTTGTATGCCGAGACGCCGTTCTCGACCTTCACGTGGCACGTGAGGTCGTCGCCGTATGTCACCGTGACGACGGGGGTCGCGGGCTCGGCCCAATGCGTCTTGAACCGGCGCGTGGCGGTCTTGGACAGACCGGAACCGCCGGTAACCGTGAGCGTTATCAGGTAGTCGATGCCGTTCTTCACGGTCGCGTAGCTTCCGAACTCGACGGGCTTGAGGTCCGTGATGTCGGAGGTGGCGACGGTCGCGCCTCCGACCTCGGACAGCGTGATGGTCGCGCTGGCGATGCCGGTCTCGTCCGATGCGGAGACCTTGACGGTTATCGGCACCGAGTCGACCAGCACTCCGTCGGTTCCGGGCGACTCGACCCAGCACGAGGGGTAGTCCGCGACCAGGAAGGCCGCGTACGGAGACCATGCGCCCCAGTCGGCGTGGAGGCCCTTGGTGCGAACGCGCACCTTCCAGCTTCCGTTGTATTTCGCCACGAATGCGCAGCGCGAGGCGGACGACTCGATGCCGACGGTCGATACCGTGCCGTCCGGGTGCGTGAACTCCACCTGGGCGGCGCTTTGGGCGCTGCCGTCGGGGTGGTTCGGAGTCCAACTGACCATGTTCGTCGTGTTGTCATGGCGCGGGTAGACGCTCTGCAGTCCCGTGACCTTTGGGGCCAGCGGGGGCGTGATCGTCGTGACTGGGTTCGACTTCGCCCACGCCGACGCGAGCGAGCCCCTCATCGCCTTCACACGGTAAACGACCGTGCCGGCCGGCGCAGACTTGTCATGGAGGTCGAGCCATGCGGGGTCTTCGCCCTCGCTCGTGGTCGCTATGTCCTTCCATGCGGAACCGCCGTCCGTCGAGCGCTGCACGGCCCATGCGTTCGCATACGCCGCCGCGCCGTACACCCTCAGCGTGACCTCGGACGCGCCCGCCTTGACGGCCTCGACGCGCGTGGGCGCGTTCGGCGTGGTGTAGGTCGCCCCGACGGACACGTGCTCTGAGTTGCCGCCCGGGCCGTGGGCGCACAGCCGGTACTCGTACTTGTGCCCGGCGGCGGTCGACGTGTCGGAATAGTTCTCTCGGTCCCACGACACGTCGGCGATGTTGACCCACGAGCCGTCGTCCGTGCGGCGGTCAACGTAGACGCCATCCCACGGGTACGCGCCGTTCATGTCTGTGTAATCAGGCTCCCACGTGATGCTCTGGCTGGTGTCGGACACGCGCTCGAGCTTGCAGTCCTTGGGCGTGTTCGGCTGCGAGTACCCGCGCTGCGGGACCTTCGTGTAGACCGTAGCCCAGGCGTCGCCGCCCGCCGACCCGTAGTAGTTGGCGTACGTCTTGCCGTAGACGTGCACCTGGACCGCGCAGTCCCAGTCCTCGCCATTTCGCGGCACGTCCACATCGAACGTGACGGAGCTTCTGGTCGCCCAGTTGCCGTAGTTGTTCAGCAGCACGTCGTACGAGCGGTGCGTTTTGCCGTTCACGATGACGTCGTAGTGGGTGCCGTATTGGGCGGCGTACTTGTCGTCGAGCGCGGCAGTCACCCTGATGCGCCTGGTGGTGTCGTCCACGTTCCACGCGCTGTCTACCGAGATGTATCCGCGGTACCAGCGGTTGAGGCCCGCGATCTGTATCTCTCTTGTGTGCTCTCCCACGGGTTACCTCCTCGCTGTGGACGAGCGGCGGGCCGCATCGACGAGCACGTCGATGGCGTTCGCAACGGCCACGTCGGCGCTTGCGGTGTTCCCGTCTACGGCCAGGTAATAGGTGTCGCCGCCCGAGACCGAGCCGACGGCCGCGGCAGCCCCCGTCTCGTAGGTGACGCTGTTCCCGCCGAACGACATGCTCAGGTCGTCGGCGAAGCCCGATACGGTGGTCTTCACGCCCTCGAAGCGCTTCTTCAGGCCCGTCTCGAGGGACTGCATGATCCACCCGCCGTTCGGGATGAGCAGGCGCAGGTCCTTGCGCTTCGGGCCTTTGAGGTCCGCGATCTTGCCGGCGATGCCCGACACGAAGTCGTACACGCCGCCGATGCTCGACTTGATGCCGTTGAGCAGGCCGCTCACGATGGAGCTGCCGGCGCTGTAGAGCAGCGATCCGAGGTTGCCGAGGGCGCTCACGATGCGGCCCGGAATCGAGGACACGAAGCTCACGACGGAGCTGATGCCGCTCGACACGCCGTTGCGGATGTTGTTCCATGCGTTGTTCAGCGTGCTCGTGACGGCGTTCCACGCCGACGACCAAATCGACTGAATCGTCGAGAGGGCGCCGGATATGACGGAGCGGACCGTGTTGATCGCGCTGCTGACCACGTTCTTGATCGTGTTCCAGATGTTCGACAGCACGCTCCCGACGACCGACCAGATTGCGCTCCACACGCTCTGGATGGCCGCGAGGCCGCTTTGGATGAGCGCCTGGATGTAGGCCATGTAGCCGCTGATGAGGTTCTGGATGATGGTCCAGACGTTCATCGCTATGTCCTGAACCGCCGTCCAGACCGCGCTCCAGTCGCCGTTGATGATTCCGAGGACGACCGTGATGATATCCTGGATGATCTGCATGGCCGACGTCACGATGGCCGAGATATACGGCCAGACCGCGTCGATTACCGCCTGGATGGCCGTCATGGTGGCGCTGACCATCGCGAGGATGATGGGCATGACCGTCGTGATGATGGTCTGGATGAGCGTGCACGTGTCGGTGATTATCGCCTGGATGACCGGCATATTCGCCGTTATCAGGTCCGTTATCTGCTGGATGACCGGGGCGACGGTCGCGGCGACGGTGTCGACGGCCTGCGCGACGGCCTCGATGATCGTCCCGAGGATGGGGACGAGGCTCGAGACTATCGTCGCGACGAGCGGTGCCACCGCGGCGACGATGCCGAGGAACGCGGTCGATAGCTGCATCACGGCGCCGCACACCGAGCCGAACAGCGTCTGAAGCGGCCCTATGAGGCCGGTGAGGCTCTGGAACGCCGGGGCGAGCGATGAGGCGATGCTGCCGACGAGGCCGTTGACCGAGTTGCGGAACTGCTCGTTCGTGGCGTAGCAGTATGCGAATGCCGCTGCGAACGCGGCGATTGCCGCGACCGCGACGGCCGCCGGGTCCGGCAGGAGGCCGAAACCGTCCTTGACGCCCTTGAGCGCCGGCACGATGCCGCCCGTGAAGGAGTTGACGAGAGCCCCGAGCACGGGGATCTGCCCGATGAGGCCGCCCAGCGAGACGGCGGCGAGGCCAGCGAGGCCCGCGGCGGCGAGCTTGCCGCCGGTCCCGAGCTTCGAGAGGTCCACGCCCTGAATCTTCTCCGCGAGGCCGTCTAGGAAGCCGCACAGCTTCTCGACCACCCCACCGGTGCGCGTCAGGTTGCCCTCCGCGTCGTAGGTGACGCCGAGGAACTCGCCGAACGCCTCGGAGAGCGGCTTGAGTGCGGCGCGGCAGGAGTTCAGCACGCCTCTGATTGAGTTGAATACGGGGATGGCGGAGTCCTTGAGCGGCGTCATCCAGTCCTGGCCGATCTTGGATAGCGCGGCCTTCATGTTGGCCATGGAGCCGGTGAAGGTCTCGTTTGCGGCCTTGGCGGAATCGCCGAAGGCGGAGTACATGGCATCCGAGAACGTCTGGAAGTCGATTTTGCCCGAGGTGACCATCGCCGAGACCTCGTCGGTCGTCTTGCCGAGATAGGTCGCGAGCGTCGAGACCGCGTTGATTCCTCGGTCGGTGAACTGCGCGACCTGTTCGCCCGTGAGCTTGCCGGATGCCGCGACCTTCGCCCAGATGCCCGAGAGGTCTCCCAGGTCCTGGCCGAACGTGGCGGCGGTGCCGACGCAGCCGTTGAGGGCCTTCTCCATGTCGCCGCCGGCGGCTACGCCGGATGCGGCGAGCTGTGCGCACGCCTGGGCGGCGGTGTCGAAGCCGTAGGCCGTGCCGTCGACTGATTTCTGGATTGTCCCGTAGAAGTCGCTCCATTGGAGCTTCATGCCCTTGAACATCGTCTGGGCCTTCTCGATGTTGAGGGCGCGGCTCATGCCGCCCGTGGCCGCGAGGGTCGTGACTCCCGCGGTGACGGTGCCGATGGCGGTCCCGATGGACTTCGCCACGCTCCCGAAGCTGTCGGCGAAGAAGCCGGCGACCTGCGAGCCGACGCCGGCCGCCGTGTCCTTGAGGCCCTTGAGCTTCGATGCGGAGTTGTCGACGCCCGAGTCGAAGTTCGAGCCGTCGTAGGTTCCCTTTGCGGAGAGAACGTAATCAGCCATTTCGGTTGCCTCCTCCCCAGGGCGTCCATGGCGGGTTCTTTCGGTATTGCTCCTTCAGCGCGTCGATCTCCTCGTAGGTGAAGGAGTCCTCGCGGAACTCGCCGTTGTGCCTCTTCCAGAGCCTGTAGCGCTTCTTGGAGAGGCAGTTGGCCACCGCCACCTGAACGGCGTCCTTGAGCAGGTTCGACTCGTTCACGGTGACGGTCTCAAGTTCCTTGCGCACGAAGGCGAGCTGTACGGGCGTGTGCTGCGCGTACTGCTCGTAGTCCCATCCGAGCCGGGCGGCGAAGAAGGCGAAATCTGCCTCCCTGCTGAACAGGGAGGCGTCCCGCGCGTCCTCGCCCTGCCTCGGCTTGGCGGTGAAGTAGTCGAAGCCGGTTAGGCGCGTTAGGGCTAGTTCCCTGCGCCCATGAATAAAAAAGCGCAGTCGCGCTGAAGGGCCATCATCACGGCTTGGAACACGGCCGGGTAGCCGTTTGCCTCGATGAGCTTGTTCACGATCTCCTCGGCCTTCTGCGGGAGGAAGTAGCCGCCGCCCTGGACCTTCAGCCCGTAGCCGGCGATTGCCGCGAGCTCCTTGAAGGTGAACATGCCGTCGTTCTTGTAGAACGACGCGATGATCGGCGTGTGTCGCTCCTCGTACAGGTCGATGCGCTTGCGCGAGAAGCGGATCTCGCAGACGTGGCCGCGCACGGTGAAGGTCTGCGGCTCCATGTCCTCGGGGTCTTGCTCGAGCTCGCCCTTGATGTCCTCGGTCGGTTCGGTGCCGGTCGTCGAGTCCTCGAGATATGCGTCGAAGTCGGTCTCTTCTGCCATTTGCCGGTCTCCTTAGCTGTTGTTGACGGTGATGGTGGCTGCGGTGATCTGCTCCTCCGTGGCGGTCTCGTAGAGCCACGGCTTGCCCGTGCCCTGGAACTCCATGGAGTAGGTGGTGTTGTCGTCGTTCGGTGCCTCGAAGTTGTCGGAGGACACGAGCGCGAGGCCCATGCGCAGCGGGATGTACTTCGTGTTCGCGGCGGTGCGGACGCGCTTGCAGACCTTCAGGCACAGGTACTCGCTGTCGGCGAGGGCCTTCGCGACGGTCTTGGTCGCCTTGTCGTCCGGCGAGTAGAGGCCGTCGATTGACGCGTCCCAGCTCTTGGAGCTGCTGAACTTGAGCGTCCAGCCGCCGATGGCGTCGTCCTTGGTCGCGGCCTCCGTGTTGTCCTGGCTCATGTTGAAGCTGAGTCCCTGCTGGCCGCTCACGGCGAGCAGATCGGTGCCGGTCTTGTCGGTGACGAGGGCAACGATGTCGTTGCCGCTGAGGGCCTTGGCGGTCGCTGCGTCGAAGTCGCAGCCGATGAGGTTGGTGTCCTGCTGAGAAGTAGACATCTCGGTTCCTTCTTTCTAGTTCTTGACGCGGAGGCCATAGCAGACGCGGAACGTAAACTCCGCGATTGCGTGGCCCTCGTCGGTCTCGTCTTTCTTGACGGTCTGCACGCCGTTGCAGGTGGTGCGGTAGAGGCTGAACGGCGCCGGGAGCCCGAAGCCCCCCATGAGCGCCTGCTCGAGCTTCTGCACCATGCCGAGCACCTTCGCGTTGCTGTACGGGCGCACGGGCTCGCTGATGCAGTGCACCCAGACGGTGACCGCGTCGATGTACATGGTCTTGGTGTTCTCGGGCTGCGTTGACTGCAGCTCGACGCTGTAGAGCGGCGATTCGCGGTTCTCGGGGCTGTCGTAGCACCTGACGCCCGTCCCGTCCTCGATAGCCTCGATGAGGCACCCGAGGAACACCGCGAGGCTTAGTCGCTGGATCATCGCGCCCTCCCTAGAGCTTCCGTAGCTGGTCGATTAGGTCTTGCCGGAATATCGGCTCCTGCGTCCTGACGTTGCGTTGGAGGAAGCGCTGCCCCTCCACGTAGCCGCCGTTCACCGTGCGGTGGCCGTATTCGACGTGAGGCGCGTAGTCCTTCGCATATCCGACGGTGTCGCCGGACTGCCCGAGGGACATGCGGAGCTCGCCGGTATCCACCGGGGTTCCGCCATTCGCCTTGCCGCGGTTGTAGATCTGGGTCATGTTCTTGATGACCACGGCCTCGAACCTGACGTGCGACAGGCGGTTCAGCTTCCCCGCGAGGTCGTTGACGTCGCGTATCACGAGGCCCATGGCTTGCACCTCTTCACGCTCACGACGGTCGTGTCGCCGTCGCGCATGACGTTCTCGACCTCGTAGGCGCAGCCCTTGACCTCGACGTTGCAGATGCCGTCGAGGTCGGCGCTCGGGCGCTTGGTGAGCAGCGTGCGGGCGACGCTGTCGAACGCGTTCCCCTCGGTTCCGTTGCGCACGCCGTGGAAGGGGCCGAGGCGCACGAAGAAGTCGAACGCCTCGACGGTCGAGCAGACGGGGTTGCGCAACTCGTCGGTGCCGGTCTGCTCGCGCCTGAACGCCTTGGCCCTGTACCACTTCATCGCCGCGCCCCCATGAACTTGATGCCCTTGGGGCGGCAGACGTCGCGCAGGGCCTCGATGTCGGCCGAGTAGGCGGACAGCACGTCGTCGATGAACGAGTTGGACATGCTGCCGCCGTCCGATGCCGACTCGGAGGAACTGCCCTCGTAGCCGCGCAGGCGCAGGGCCTTCACGGCGGCATCTACCGCGATGGACTCGGCCAGCGCCGGGAGCGACTCGACCTTGAGGCGGATGAGCAGCCGGTCAGAGACCGTCCGAAGCATCTCCTCGATGGCGGAGTCCTCGGGAACCGCCTCATCTGGCAGGTAACGCGCCTTGACGCGTGCTACGAGGTCGCTCATGGCTAGCCGTCCAGGCCGTCGGCGGACGCGGCTGAAGTCGTGTCGATGGTCGCGATGATGTGGCCGTAGACGTTGGGGAGCACGGGGATGAACACGCCGGAGGACTTCGTCCACGTCGCCACGGGGTCGGGGGTGTTCCAGCGGGTGCAGGTGACGAACTGCTGCTGGCGCTTCTCGTCGAACGCGCCGCCCTGCTCGAGCTCCTCGGGCGTTACGCCCCAGAGGCCGGTGCCCACGGAGCCGTCGTAGCCCGTGGAGAGCAGGACGAACTTGTCCTCGGGGAAGAAGCGGCCCTGCGTCACGGTCGTCGGGTTCTCGGTGGAGTCGATGATGCCGTAGCGCTCCTCGTCGATCTGCAGGGCGAGGCCGTCGAACTGCTGGGCGAGCAGGTTGTTCACCTGCGCGAGGCTCGGCAGGACGCCGGCGCCGTTCACGCCGAAGATGGCCTTCTGCACGGAGGCGTTGCGCTGGATGAGGGAGAACACCTTCTTGGAGGTGAGCGCCACGGTGGGGGTCTGGCCCTTGCCGTTGGCGATGGTCACCCACGTGTCGATGTCGCCGAGGATGTCGGCGGCGGCGACGGCCCACTTGGCGGTCACCTTCTGGTCGTCCGGCACGCCGAAATCGACAACCATGGACACGTTGTTCTCGTTGATGGTCATCTTGCCCGTGGCGAGTGCCTCCATCTTGGCCTTCTCGACGCGGGAGACGACGGACTCGGCGGTTCGGGCGATGTCGTCGAACACGTAGCGGCGGACGGAGTCCATGTCCATGTCGAGGCCGCGGGTGATGCGGCGCAGGCGCTCGGAGAGGTTGATCTTCTCCTTGATGAGCAGGGACTCGGTCTCGACGCGCTCGAAGGGGACGCGGGAGCCGATGTGCGCCTCGGTGTCGAAGCCGTGGATCATTGCCACGGTGGGCAGGTTGCCGTTCTCGGCAAGGCGGGTGTACTCGGCCTCGATGTACTGCGTCTTGCGGTCGGGCAGGAGGCGGGAGCCGGTGTAGTTGCGCTGGACGTTGAAGCCCTGAGAGAAATCGAGCATCTCGCGCTCGGTGATGAGGTCGGAAATGAGTCGCATGTTCCGATTCTCCTTTCGTTAAACCAGGTAGAGGCCTGCGGCGGCGAGGGCCGTCTTCTTGGCCTTGGCCTCGGCGGATACCTTGTCGGCCTTGAGTCGGCCCTGGAAGATGATTGCGGCCGGGCACTTGTCGGTGTCGGTCATGTCGTAGTCCTCGAGGAACACGCCGAACTCGGACGTGCCCGTGTAGAGGGCTCCCGCCTTGATGATCTTGCGGCCGTCGGCATCCTCTGCCATGGCCTGCGTGGCGGTGCGGGTCTTCGCGACGATGCCCACCTCGGAATCGAGGATGCTTTCGGACTCGCCGTAGGTGAACGCCTTATTGAGCGCCATCTTTCTTTCCTCCGTTCATTCGGTTGCTGTAATCGGATGCGAACTTGGCCGCGAAGGACTGCTGCGGCTTGCCGCTCGCGCCGTCCTTCGGTGGCTGTCGCTTGAGGGCCTCCTGCACGGCGGCGTCGACCGCCTTGGGGAAGAGCTCCTTGATCTTGGAGATGGCGGCGTTGGTGTCGTCGGCCTTCTCCGTGACGAACATGGACAGGAGCTCGTCGCCGAGGTCGATGCCCGCGGCCTTGAGCTCCGAACGCGCGACGCCCATCTGCTCGGACAGGTTGATGCGGCGCTCGAGTGCGGCCTTCTCGCCCTGGGCCTTCTTCAGCTCGTACTGGGCACGCTGGAGGTCGTTCATGCCTGCCAGCTTCTCGGCCTCGCTGCGCTTGTCGTCGGCCTGCCGCGCCAGCTCCTCGCGGATGCGCTTCTCGAGCTTCTTGCTCTCGCGTGCGAGCTTCTGCTGGACGATCGCGTTCACCTCGTCGTCGGTGTAGGTCTTGCCTGCCGGCTTGGGGTCTGTGCCGCCATCGCCGCCGGGCTCGCCGCCCTCGCCGCCCTCGCCGTCGTCGCCCTCGGCTCCATCGGTGCCGTCGCCTGCGGGGTCGGTTCCTCCGCCCTGCGGCGGCGTCTGGTTGCCCCCCGCGATGTCCGCGAACTTCTGTCGGTTTCCGTCTTTCGCCATGTCTTCGCACCCTCCATAAGGTTTCTCGTGGCTCATGCCTGCACGTGTTTCCGTAGCTTTTAGCGGGTTCCACGCCTGCCCGATGCCGTGGCTTTTAGCGACTTCAACGCTCGGTCGGTCTTTGACCCGGCTAGTGTCCCGCGTGCGTGAGATTCGGCCGCTACGAGGGGTCTAGCGCGTCCTCGAGGCACTCGAGCGTCGGCAGCCCGGCGAAGCGCATGGCCTCCTCGCCGTCGTCCGTGAGCACCACCATGGGGACTCGCGTTATGCGCTCCGAGTTGTTCAGCCTCTCCATGAGGCCGTCCCATGCCCAGTGCTCGCGCACCTGCCCCGGGTATTCGGATGCGAGCGGTTCGATGACCGCCTTTCGGTAGGCCTCGCACGCGGGGCATCCCCGGCGCGTGATGTACTCGACCCTGACCACGTCTCCTCCAATCGGCAAAAGAAAAGCCCCCGTGCGGGGGCTCCGTTCTACCGTGGCGGTGAGATGGGTATTCGGTTCTATCGGTGGATTGCCTTGTCGCGCCTGCGGATTATCTCCTCGGCCTCGTCCCGGCCTATCTCCTCGAGCCATAGCTCGCCTATGAGCACGTCCCACAGCTCCGTGTCGTCGTGCCATCGCCCGAGCGTGAAGTTGTAGGTCTCGGCGGTCCCGGCCTCAAGGTCGATGCGCGAGACGCGCCTGCCCGACTCGTCGGTGTAGTAGGTCATTTGCGCACCTCCTCGATATTCGGCGGGGTCGTCAGCCCGTCGGACAGCTCTATCATGCGCTGTACCAGCTCGGCCCTGCGCTTCGGGTCGGTATCGGGAAGCCGGGCCTCCTCGTAGAGCTTGTGCAGCTCGTTCTCCTTCAGCGCCAGCGATTCGGGCGTGTGGAACTGGAGCTCGAACTTGAAGCCGTCCGGCGTCTCGAACTGGCAGTTGACGCCGCGGTACGTCACTCCGGTGTCCTTCAGCGTGTTCTTGACCTTGACGACAGTATATCCCGCCCTCTCGAGCGCGGCCCTGATACGGGCGAACTCGTCAGCGAAGCTCTCCGCCCGGAGGCTGTAGGTGTACCGCAGCACGTCGTGGATGCCGTCAGCCGCCTCCTGCTCCGTCACCACGTCCTTGTACGAGTCCGTGCGTATCTTCCGCGCGAGGGACTGCTGCCCCTTCAGCCTGAACTCGAGGCCCGACAGCAGCGAGCCGGCGCGTTGGAGCGATTGCAGGAACGACGTGGTGTCGGGCTCGCGCACCATGGCGTCGGAGCGCAGGCGCATCGCGTGGGTCGCCGAGTCCCCGCCGCGCTTCCGCACGTAGTTGTCTATCCACTCGTCCCAGTCCTCGACCTCGACGGTGTAGGAGCAGCGGCACCACGGGTGCATCGGCGGGAAGTTCGTCCCGGGCATCCGCTCGGACAGCTTGGCCGGGTGCTGCTTCTGGTAGGCCTCGAGGTCCCGGCACGCCTTGCAGGCCCTGCCGTCGTGGATGCAGCTGATCGCGTAGCAGTCGAAGTCCTGCTCGTGGACTCTGGCCTGCGCCTCGTTGAAGAGGTACGTGCCCTCCGTGTACACGAGGCGCATCGCCGTGCGCGTGCCGCTGTGGTTCAGCCTCGTGCGGAGCTCGCGCGAGACCTCGTCGTAGGAGACGCCGCGTGCCACCAGCTTCGAGAACTCGTCGTTGAGGTATCCCGCCAGCTTCTCGCGGTTCGCCCATATCCGCGCGGAGAAGTCCCCGCCGGACGCCCACGCCGCCCCGACGGTCGCCTTGACGATCTCGGAGTCGTAGCTGTAGAAGTCCCTCCCGAAACCCAGCTCCTCGGCGGCTATGTTCGCCGCGCGTCGGGCCTGCTCGGTGAAGTGGCGCTCGAGCTCCGTGCGCTCGAGCGCCCCGATCTCGTACTGCTGCAGGCGTATCTGCATCTGGATGGCCTCGAGCTCGTTGAGCCGGTAGATGGACTCGCGCACCGGCATGAGGTCGGCGTATTGCGGGTACTTCCGCGCGAACTCGTCCATGCGCTCCATGAGCAGGGCCTTGTCCTCGGCGCTGATGGACTGCAGCAGCCTGCGGTACTTGATGACCTTGTCCTCGCCGTACTTGGCGTAGTAGGCGGCTATGAGGCGGTCGAGCTTCGCCGCCTCGCTGGCGTACACCTTCTCGAGCCGCCCGCGCAGGGCCGTCTCGTCCTTCTCCAGCTGGATCAGGAACTCGTCCCTACGCTCGCGCCAGTACTCGTCGTTCGGCTTACTCATCGCTGCCCATCAGGAGCTCGATGATCTGTGCCTTGGTCGCGTTCTTGGGCAGCGCGATGCCGCTTCCCTTCGCGAGCTCGCGGAGCTCGTTGAGCTTCATGGCCTTCAGCGTGTCGTCATCGTCGGGCTCCGGCTCGTCGCGCCCGGGCTCGGCGGTCACGGCCTCCTGCTCGGCCGGCTTTTCCTCGGGCTCCTTCCACCGCTCGCTGACGGCGTACGTCGTCTCGTCCATCAGCGTGCCGACGGTGACGAATGCGGCGTTGATGTACCCGCCGCCCAGCAGCTCGAGCCATCCGGGCTCCGCGTCCTCGACGCGCACGGCGCACCCGCTGCCGATGGTGCCGATTACCGCGGCGTCGGCGCTCGGCTGCTCTCGGATTGCCAGCTGCCTGCCTCGGTTATAGATCGCTACCTTCATCGTTCGTCCCTTCCTCGTCTCGGTTCTCGTCTCGCGGCGCCGTCCTGTTGGTCGGCATGCCGCCGCTTATCGCGTCTGCCTTCTCGTCCTGCTCCTCGCGCTTGCGCCGTATCTCGGCCTTCGGGTCGCTCACGCAGGAGAGCACGGAAAGCTGCGTCTCCTCGGACACGATGCCGGACAGCTGCCCGGCGACGCCCGCCTCGGATTCCAGGTCGTCCGGCATGTTGCGGTGCATGGTCACCTCGACCGCCTTCCAGTCGTCGCCGCTGAAGCCCTGGCTCAACGGGTAGGCGGCCAGGAGCTTCAGCCGCTCCTGCACGCCGCGCTTGAACTTGCGGTCCTTCTTGCGGGCGAGGTTGCTCATGGGCATCATGCGCATCTTGAGCGCTATGCCGGAGGCGGTGACGAAGCTGTCGGAGGTGATGTCGGGCACCATCGCCATCTTGAAGATGAGCTGCTCGAGGCGGTTGATGAGGTTCTCCTGCACGGAGTCTGCGTTTGGCTTCGCCAAAAACAGCACGTCGAGGCCCTCCAGCGAGTCGCCGAACAGGTTGATGATCCTGTTCTCGCGGATGTTCTCTATCTCGTCCTCGTTGAGCTCCTTGCCCTTCACGACCATGTAGCAGTCGCTGAAGTACTCGACGTCGTTGCCCTTCTCGGACAGCACCGCGTTGTACTGCTCGACCATGGAGAGCACGCCCTCGTAGAGGCCGCGCCCCTTGGTGTTCTGGCGGAAGTCGACGGCCGGCACGCTGCCGAAGCTGTGGCCCTCGGCCTCGCCGAACTCCAGGCCGGCATCGCCGCGCCTGAACGGCACTACCTCATGGGCATCGGAATAGCTGCCCTTGATAGCGCCGTCGTCGCCGTAGAACCAGCGGACGAAGAACATGGGGCGCTTCAGCACGGAATCGTCGTAGACCATGAACGAAGTGAGCGGAGACACCGCGATTGATCGCGGCAAACCCTCGTCGTCTTGGTACAGCATCTCGTATGCGTGACCGAACTTCGACGCCATCTCCGACAGCTCAGCGTCCACGTCCTCCTGGAAGTTTCTCGCCGTATAGTCGGCGATGAACGCCTCCACTGCCTTCTTGCGCCCGCCGTCCTCGCCCTTGACCGAGAGCGTCATGGGCACGCCTATGTAGTAGCCCTCGAACGTGTCCGTGATGGTGTAGCAGAAGTCGGCGGACAGGCGGTTGTCCGGCTTGTAGTCGGGCTTCCTCCGCCACGACCGGTCGAAGATCGCGTAGTGCGTGTCGTACACCTTGTCCAGGTACTCGTAGCGCGGCTTGTGGTCCTGCTCGAACTCGTCGACCAGGCGCTGGAGCAGCCCCTCGGTCATCTCGGTACCGGCGGGCAGGCGGAAGTCGTCGGTGGACGGCTCACGCTGCATCTGGTCGTAGTAGAACGAATGGAACTCGTGTGGCACTTAGATACCTCCCTTGAAGAACTTGAGCGCGGGCTTGCACTGCCACTGCCTTATGGCGCTTGCCAAGGAGTCGGGCATGTCGTCGTGCGCCGCGTTCTCGCTGTAGTCGAGCACCTGGTTGAGGGCCTCCGCGTCGAGCGGGTACCCGTCGCAGTCGAGGAACCTGACGTTGGCCCACTGGCTGCGCAGGTGCGTGCTGATCTTGATGTACTTGTTCTCTGACTCCGCGTAGGCGCAGCACGGGTGGCCCCTCTTGATGATGGACTTGCGCAGGTAGCCCTTGTCCGCGTTCGTCTCGCAGAAGATGCTGCCTATGCGCAGGGCCTTGCACTCCTTCAGGATCTCCCCGAGGCAGTCGTCCACGTGCCTGTGCCACATGCGGATGTGGGCGTACCAGATGCCGCCGCTCTCCCTGATGCAGGTGAAGGCGGTGAAGTCCTCGCCGCCGTAGCTCGCGTCGATGTGGCCTATTCCGTCGTGGAGCATGGCCGGGTCTCCGAAGAACCGCGCGTTGGTGAACATGGCGTCCTCGTCGGCGATGTGCTTCAGCTCGTAGTTGGCCGCGAACAGGGACGGCGTCATGCGCTCCCTTATGCGCTCTATCTCCTCGCGGGTCATGAGGCCCGTCTCGAAGCAGCTCCACCGGCGGATGTTGGGCATCAGCTGGAAGGCGTCGTCCTTGTGCCAGGGCGTGCCCGTGTTGAAGATGCGCCCGCCTCGGTTGCGGATGTTCTGGAGCTCCTGGTATATCAGCTTGATGCGCTCGCGCTCCGCCGCCGAGACGCGGTCCTTCAGGTTGATGATGTCGTCCGTGAACACCTTGTCGGCGTGCTTGCCCGTGAGAGAGGCGCCGCAGCCGAGCCCGAGGAGCTGGGGTGCGCCCGACACGCCCTGCTTGAGGTTCGTCGACACAGCCGACTGCGTGGCGCGGGTCAGCACCAGCTCGGTGCCGTAGAGCATCCGCACGAGCGCCCGGAACCACCCGGAGCTGAGGACGTTGGCTGTCGCCGTCATGACCTCCGCCACGTCGTCGTCGGTCTTGCGCATGAAGATGACGCGCTCGCCGGGGAACAGCACGAGGATGAACGCGAACGAGATGTGCAGGCACGTCGTCTTGAATGAGCCTCGGTGCGCCTGGATCGTCTCGTCCTCGGTGCCGAACACCATCTCCCTGATCCAGTCGTTGTGCAGCTTCGTGAGCTTGTCGTACCCGAGCTTGACGGCTATCTCGGCGGGGCAGTCGTACACGAGGTCGATGAGCTCAGCCCTTGTCGGCATTGCGCTTCGCCTCTATCAGCCTGCCGATCTCCTCGCAGGCGCCGGACACGTCGGCGGCGACCTCGACCTTCTCGACCGGCTTCTCGCCGGCGGTGTCGCGCAGGAACTGCAGGGCGGCGATGTCGCCGCGCATGGCCTTCTTCGCCACCTTGAGCACGCTTATCTCGGACACGGTGAGCCTGCGGTCCGGGTAGTCCTCGAAGGACATGCCCTCCAGCTCGTCCAGCTCGGCGTCCGTGCCCTCGAACGGCATGTGCAGGACGGTCTTGGCGATCTCCTGCAGCTCCTTCTTCTCGCGTCGCTTCTTCGCCGCGGCCTTGCCCGCCTTCGACGCCGCCGCGCGGCGCTGCTCGGGGGTCTGGTCGCGCTTCGGCTTGATCAGGTTTCCGTCGTTCATGGGCTAGTCCTCGAAGGTCAGGCCCATGAAGCGCAGGCGCTTGTCGAGCTCCGCGAGCGCCCCGAAGTCGTTTGAGCCGTACACGAGGGCGTGGACGATGGCGGTGTCCATGACGTACTGCCACTGGCGCTCGTCCCAGCGGTCGCTGCAGCGGTCGTCGCGCCACGCGTTGAACCACGTGACGGTCTCCGCCGGCCAGTCGGTATCGGTGGGAAGCGTGGGCTTCTCCCTCTTGGATGCCATTCGTTCACTCCTCTCTGGTGTGGTCTGTCGATGGAAAGGGCCAGCGCACTAGGATCGCGCTGGCCCTGGGTTCCCCCTTAGTAGGAGGAGCGGCCGGAAGAGCTGCCGCGACCGCGATTGAACGCGGAGCGCACTCGGTTGGCGATGTTTCCCGCTGCGCGGCGAATACGACCGAACATGCCTGCCTCCTCTCGTTTCTAGGGAACAAAAAAAGGCGTCCCGAAGGACGCCTACATTCTCCTATGCGCGTGAGATTGGCCTTAGCCCTCGAGTGCCTCGAGGACCTTGGAGCCGTCCATGTACAGGTCTCCGTACTTCGCCATGGCGAACTCCCTGATGAAGCTCTCGAGGTCGTCGGAGTCGCGGAACACGCACACGACGTAGTACGCGCTGCTCCAGACGTTCTCGTAGTACGGCAGGACCTCGAGCGACTCGAACGCCTTGAGGATCGCCTCCGCCTCCGCGAAGCTGTCGCCCTCGAGGCTGTCGGTGGTCTCGACCGAGTCGAGCGGGTTCGGCACGGGCGTGCCCTTCTGCTCCTTGGGCTTGAACTGCCTCTTGTTCTGGAGGCCTATGCGCTCCTCGAACACGGGGCGGACGAGGTCTCCGAACGTCCAGCCCTCGCCATCGGCCTTGACCAAATCGGCGAAGCGCCCGCGCTCCTCCGCGTCGTGGAAGCAGAAGCAGATCCAGAAGCCCGAGTCGACGGCCATCTGGAAGCGCTTCTCCTCGCGCTTCTCGCGGTCTCGGTAGCTCTTCTGGTGGTCGGTCAGCTGCGCCTCCTCGGCGGCCCTGGCCTCCCTGCGTGCCTTCTGCGGCTTCTCGAACTTAAAGCCCATAGTGCGCCCACCTCTTCTCGTCGGCCTCGATGAACGGGTACCACTTCTTGACGACCTCGAAGTCCTCGGGCCTCTGCTCGCGCAGCGGCTTCATGAACCGCATGTCGAGGCCGTCGAAGCTGCGCCCGAACAGCTCGTAGTCCGGCGGCAGGCCGATGCCCCTGCGGGCGATCGCCTCCATGACCTCCGCCTTCGTCCAGTCGGCGACGACCGAGGCCTTGCGCGTGCTGAGCTTCATGAGGCCGTGCTTGGTCAGGCTCGCTCGTCGGTACGGGTTGTCGCAGGCCCTCACGCCGTCGCAGAACCACGTGTCCTCGGGCAGGCCGAGGTCCTCGAGGATGTAGGGGCGCATGTCGTCGTAGCTGTAGACGGGCATGTTCGCGGCCTCGATCACGTCGGTGTGCGCCGGGCTCTGGAACACGCAGTTGTTGAGCGTCCTCGACCACCTGGGGTGCGGGTACTGGTGGATCTTCACACCGAACACGCCCTCGATGGTGCGCACGTTCTGCTCGACCATCGGAAGGCCGGGGATGGACCAGTAGTAGATCGGCACGACCTCGATACCCTCGTCCTCGAGCGCGACCCATGCCGCAAGCGAGTCCTTGCCGAGCGAGCAGGACAGCACGACGGGCCGTCCCTCGTCCTTCAGGCGCCTACGAATCTCGGCGCTAGTCGGCTGGCCCTTGATCACTGTCGGCATCTTCGCTCCTCTCCGTTATCTCGATGGGTTCACCCATCCCGTTCAGCGTCAGCTTAAAGCCCATGTGAGAAGCCATCGCCGCCAAGGTGGCGGAGCCGATGTTCGACCCCTGCTTGATCGTGTTCTTGATGTACATAGGCGACTTGCCCATGGCCTTCGATAGCGCGTACATGCTCGTGTCGGATCGGTCGAGCATCTCCCTCAAAGCTTCTGTCGGTGTCACTCGAAACCTCCTTCCCTGTCAGATCTTCAGCAGATTATATAGCAATTCATATAGCTGTAGGGCAAGTATTATATATGTAGGAATTATGAAGAGTAGGGCAATAATTATTACCTGCAATAGGGGAATAGTTTTTGCTGTATATTGTCCTTGTCAGCAATGAGGGCACAACAGCCCACAGGGCTAACAAAGCAGCTTCAGAACCGAATAGAGGAGGTTACAAGATGGCAGAGCAGCAATCTTTGGATCTGATGGTAGGTGGTCAGCTTGTCAGCAACCACACGATCCTGGCCATTGTGGAGGGCATGAGAGCCCGAGGATACTTCAGGAAAGGCCCCCAGGGCCGAAAGGATGGCCTCGAGCTCGCCACAGCCCTGAAGCTGGTCAACGAGTACATGGCCTACCCGAGCTTGGGAAGGTACACAGTCGAGGCCACGAAGCACAGGGCTATCAACGAGATCCCCCGAGCCGATTACGAGCAGGTGGAGATCATGAGGGCCTGCGATAACTGGCTGGCACAGATCACCGAGGCATTCAAGACCAACAGCGACGAGGAGGCCATTATTTACATGGTGAAGGACCTTCGAAAGCAGGTCATAGCCGATGGCATCGAGTCCGGGGCTTTGAAGGTTCGAAAGTACTTCGGCAAGCATGGCTTTTACTACATAGACAATCAGGGCAAGTGGCAGAACGCCAAGGCCATTGATTGGAACATCGGCGAAACGAACCCCATCAGACCAGCAGAGCAAGCAGCCTAAAGCAAGCAGGAGGCCCCGAGAAGGGGCCTCCCACAACAACTCACAGGAGATCATACCATGCAGAAGCTACTCACGAAAGAGCTTCAGAAGAAGCTCCCGCCGCTCTACTCGCAAGACGGCAAGAAGGCCGAGACCGTGGTTTACGGCCACTGGTTCAGCTGCTTCAACGGCTGGGACTTCTACGCCACCGAGTACGACGAGGAGACCGGCGACATGTTCGGGTTCGTCTTCGGGGCAGTCCCCGAGATGGGCTACTTCAACCTGGCAGAGCTTGAGGAGATCAACCGCAAATACGGCCTGAACTGCTTCGAGCGCGAGACCAATTTCACACCCAAGAAGGTTACCGAGGTTCCCAGGATAGCCGAGGCGTTCGGCTACCTCTGGGAAAAGTAACAGATTACTACCGGGAGGGGCCTAGCCCCTCCCATTAAGGAGGCTACAAGATGGAACGAGAGAGGATCATCGAGAAGATCAAGAAGCTTCGCGAGCACAGCGTCGAGAACGGCTGCAACGAGGCCGAGGCGATCCAGTTCGCCCTCAAGGCCCAGAAGCTCATCGCGGACAACGACGTGGAGGAGTGGGAGCTTGCCGACGAGGTGAGGCGCGTGGCCGAGACCACGACCGGGAGCACCTCGAAGGCCTGGGCTCCGAGCCTCGCGCTGGCGATCGCCGACAACTTCAGGTGCAAGGTCTACCAGCACCGGGTGACCGCGCGGAAGTACGAGTTCCACTTCGTCGGCTACAAGGCCGACAGCGAGGCGGCCGAGATCGTCTACACGAACCTGCTCGAGGTCTGCCACAGGCTCGCCGGCGAGTACCAGGACTTCGCCTACACCGACCCGGACGCCTACTCGAACTTCGTCATCGGGTTCGTCGCCGGGGTGCGGGCGGAGCTCGAGAAGCAGTGCTTCGAGCTGATGATCGTCTGCCCGAAGGAGGTCGAGGACTACTTCGACGGCCTCGGCCTGCGTGACTCCCGCAGGAGGGGCCTCCGGGCCTCCAACAGCGACAGCATAAGCCGAGGGATGCAGCAGGGCCGCGACGCGGTGAGGAGACGCCGCGTGGAGGCACCGAGGGGCAACCTCCTCCCGGCATAGCGACAGCACAGGGGCAGGGCTACAGGCTCTGCCCCGATCATTAGAGAGGGGCAGACGATGAAGGTAAAGCCGGGCGATATTTTCGAGTGCGAGGGCAGTTTCTACCAGACCATCAGGGCCACAGCGAAGACAGCGACGATCAGGCCCATAGAGGGCACGTTCGAGGGATGCGCAGACCACTACGGGTGGGAGCGCAAGTACCTCCCCGTGCCCGGTTGCTTCACCAGCGACCCATGGATGGGCAGGGAGAGGAGCGAGAGAGGGCAGCGCCTCAAGCTCCACGACTCGACGCGGGACGGAAACCGCCCCGAGCTCCACATGGGATACCGAACCCTGATCCTATGGGACGGAACCCCGAGCATATGCGACACCTACAACTAAGGAGAGCGCAATGCGCAAGTCAAGGAGATACGCCTGCACCATAAGATGCAGCGGCGGCTTCGACGGAGGCTGCGGCGGCATCTACGAGAGGGAGCACAGCTACTACTCGACACACAGGGCGGGCAGCAAGGCAAATGAGGAGGACGCCGTAACCGCATGGCACAGGCGGAACGGCTGCACAGGTTGGTGCGAGGTCGTGCCGGGGACCACGAGAATCGACGAGGAGGGCTAGCGATGGAAACACGAGAGCCGAAACAGTGGGCCGAGCTGTTGAAGATCTTGAGGGATGCTAGGAAAGAGCTTCAGCAGGCCATAGCAGCCGAGAAACCCATAACCGAGGGCATCGAGTACCACCGATAGCAAAAAGGCCCCTAGAATCGATTCTAGGGGCCTTTTCTTATGCCTTCAGGGCTCTAGATCAGGCCCCAGATACCGGCAACCCAGCGAAGGAGCAGGGAACAGGTACCGATAACGAGCAACGATACCGCCACGATACTTCCGATATACACGACCGCGGCGATTACCTTCTGCATCCGGTTCACTTCAAGCCCCCGATCTTGGCCTTGAGCTTGCCCAGAACCCCACGGGGCGATGGCACCGGCACGAAAACGTAGCGCCTGCATCCCTCGCGCCCGCAGGCATGGGGATAGGGCCTCTCGCCGGTGATGCGCCCGCGGGCGCGGTTCCTGTCCTCGCAATCCATCATGTCGAGGCGCATGTCGTCGCACCCCATGGCTTTTGCCAGGTTCGCTGTCGCCTGGATGACGTCGGCGCACTCTTCCATCACCGCCTGGGCGCATTCGCCCTTGACCTCCGCGTCCGGGTACTCGCTCCACGCCTGCCAGGCACTGTAGACCTCGGATGCCTCCTCGAGCACCTTCAGCGCCTGCTCCTTGTCGGGCCTCACTCCGTCGAACGTGGCGACGCTGCCGACGATAACGCAATCCTGCATATCAAACTCCAATCAACAGGCGGGCGAGCGACACGGCCGCCCACACCGCCACCGCATCAATGATCAGGGCCGCCGCCAGGACGAGCAGGCAGCCCCAGTTGACGTTTCTCAAGAACGCCCCCTAACCGCAGGCGAGCAGGGCCAGCAGGGCCAGCCCCGTCGCGAGCATCCGAACGGTCCAGGCCTCGACGGCCAGGACTCCGAGCAGGAGGGCGAGCGCCGAGGCGGTCAGCAGTCGCATCGCTCGCACGTGTCCTCCTGCATGTCCTTATAGTGGTCGACGATCCAGTCGCGAGCCCAGCACGCCGCGTGCCACTCGGCTCCGGGGTCGTCCGTCCCGACGTTCGGGTCGCTCTCGAACGCCTCCTCGAACTCGAGCTCGCAGATGCCGTAGTCGCAGCATCCCTCGAGCAGGTGCGAGCATTCGCCGCAGGTCCTCGGCTCCTCCCTGTTCCACGGTGCGCCGGGGTCGCCCTCGAAGCACCCCGGCGGCAGGTTCCAGCCGCTTTCCGGTTCATATCCCGCCATCAGGCCCCCCTCCTTGTCGTAATCTGCCCGTACTCACCCGCGGGCGTCAAAAAACCCTCGAACTGCCACGGATTGATTGAGATCCGTGGCGGGCCAATCTGGAAAGACGGGAACTGGCAGTCCTTCCAGCCGTTTTTGCGGCGCTGGTTGTCTCCACCGCAAGACTCGGCGGCATAGCACGCCCCGCAACGCTCGGGAATCTCGCTATCATCCATGCCGGTCACCGCCTCTCCGTCTTTTCGTTCGTCCCGTCTTTCTTCTTCACGATGTCGCGCGGGTCTTCGCCCATCGCCTCCGCCAGATTGAGCAGCAGGTTCATCTTCACTTCCCTGCCGTCGCGGATGGCATGGCCCAGGCTGCTGAGGTTGACGCCGGCCGAACGCGCCAGCTGCTTGAGCGGCACGTGGTGGTCGATTCTCCAGTGGGCGATCTTCTCGGCGTCCAAAACGTATTCGGTCGCCATCGCGTCACGCCCTCTCGAATCGGTTTTGGTCGAGCCACCAGCTCGGGCACTGCTTGAGCCCCTTCCACATGCGGTAGTGCATCCAGTCCTTCTGGCGGTCGGCGTTGGCGCACCCGTTGAAGCGGTAGTACAGGCATGTCGTGCAGTCCTCGGGCACGTCCCTCTTCTCGATTACAATCATCGCTGCACCACCTTCCTACCGCAGCAGGGGCAGAAGTTGAACGTTCCCGAGATGTCGTATTCGTCGGCATCCTCCACTCTGTCGCCGCACACGGAGCACTCGAATCCGTTCTTGCTGGTGCCGCGGTAGACGTTTTGACAGGTCTGCTCATCAACGAGAAACGGGATTGTGCAGACGGCGGAAAAGTCATACAGGTCCCAGTTGCACATAGGCTCCTCGCCCGGAGCAAGCGTCATTCGCTCCTTATGTTTCTCAACGCAGTGTGCGGCGAGCTGCTCATCGTCGAACGCCATGTACGGCAGGTCCCACGGGTTGATCTCATCGCCCCCGTAGTCCATGACTAGGTAGATATTGCGCTTAGCCTTCATTCGCCCTCACCCCTCAGCTTGCGGATGCGGGTGAGAATGTCGCGCATGGCAACCCTTTCGCAGGTTCCGCCTTTGTCGGCGATGCACAATGAGCAGTCGCACGCACTCATGCCAAAATAGGCGCAGGCTTCGTAATTCAGCGCGTCCGCGCCCCTGCCCAAGTCCTCTTCCAGCTCCTCCCAAGTGTCGGGAGGTTCCGGTGGCGTGAGGTAGAAGGAGCTGCAATAGTCATATAGGCAATCCATGAACACGACGCCCCACTTTAGGCCGGGCATCGTCTGTACCACAGAATAGGTAAAGCGGTTGACCTTAAAACACTTGCCGTCCTCGTTGTACAAGACCTTGGTGTCCAGCGGAATCTCGCGGCCCTCGGCATCTTTTGGTAACTCGATATTCGCCATTGCTATCACCTATCTAGCCCCAGCAGCACAAAGGACATGTCGCGGCAGATGCGGATGCTGCCGGGCGTCCTCACGGTCATTAGCTCCCCGTCCTTGCACATCCTGTAGACGGTCCTCAGGCTCACGTTGAAAGCCTCGGCCCATTCGTTGGGCGTTGCATACTCGGGGATCGTGAATGGGGTCACGCCCTTGGGCATTTCGATAGTTGCCATCATCCCTCCCTCGATATGCTAAAGGCGACGTACTTCTGCGCGAGGTCCTCGAAGTTATTGAGCACGTAGTCGATCCTGTAGACAATCCCGTTGAGCGGGTGCACTGCCTCGGCTCCGGCGTAGCTGCCTTTGTCGATGAGGACCTTGAACACGATTTCGTCACCGACCATAAAGTTTCGGTCGTTCTTCCTCACCTCGAACGACTTCTTGTCGTTCAGGATGGCATTGGCGTATTTAAAGTCGACCTTCAGCACGTGTCTCGTCATTCCGCCGCCTCCCAGTAGCCGCAGTGGTCGTTGTCGCCGGTGATGAAGTGCTTGCCGTCATGCGTGCAGTAGCAGCACGTGCCCTCGGTCGGCCCAGCAAGCTCGCTGCCGTCCTTGGCGATGCGCTCGACCTCGACGACCTCGTGCTCGTGGTGGGCGCAGTTCCCGCACCGGTGCGCGGGAGGCGTCCAGTCCTCGTGGATGTCCGGGTTAAACACGTATTTGTCGGTCATTCCTGCTCCTCGTCCGCCCATTTCCATCGGTACCCGCCAGCCCTGCACCCGGTTCGTATGGATCTTCTGATGTTCGATTCGAAGCCAAACGAGCCGTAGGCCGACAGGCTGGCCTCACCGATGCCGTCGAACCTCGTGCCGTCTTCGCGGATGACCGGGCGCTTGGGATGCCCCTTTCCTTGCTTTCGTGGCTTATTCATCGGCACCTCCCGATGCTCTTCAGGTACAGGTTGTTGCGTCGCGAGCGGGCGAGGGCGCGACGGCGGCGGCGCTGCAACCTCGGGTCGAGCGCCTTCATGAGCTTCCTCACGATCCTGTCGGCGTCCCTGAACCCGCGGGCGATGCACTCGCGCAGGGCCTCGGCGACGGTCTCGACTACATCGCTGAACGCCTTCAGAAACCGCGCCATCGCCACGCTGAACGTCTGCGTGTCGGCGCTACTCATGGAGCACCTCCAGCCCGTAGGCCTCGGCGGCCTCGTGCTCGATCCTGCAGCCTCGGGCGTCCTCCCAGCCCTTCACGAAGTAGGCCATGTTGCACAAGCTCATGTTCTCAAGAGATTTCGCGAGATAGCACAGCGGGACCTGCACCACGCCGCGCTCCTCCATGGCCTCGTCGCTGTACCACTCGTCGGTGAACAGCGTGTTCACGACCTCGTAGCCCATCTGGCGCAGCTTCGCCACGGCGAGGTCGCGCGTGGCGGCGATCTCCTCGTCGGTCTTGCCAGCCATGGGCTGGGAGATCATGGCCTTCTTCACGGTCGCGGTCTCATCGGTCGTCTGGTTCTTCTTGGTGTCGTTCATCGGTATCCTCTCTTTCCGTAGCGCCCATCGCGCTTCATGTTCTGGATGTGCTTCTGCATTTCCTGCGCCGCCTGGTCTCCCTCGGGCGGCAGCTCGCGCCCACTTGCGCATTTGACGCAGTGGACGAGCCACTTTCGGCCCCGGCGCTCAAAATGCCCGAAGCCTGGAGGCGTCCATCTGCCGCACTCGCGGCAGTAGCCGCCGTAGACGTTCCTAGCCATCTTCACTGCCTCCCGATCAGTTTCCACAGGTCGAGGAGCGTTCTCCTGCACCTGCGTATGTCGTTCTGTATCTGGGTCTTGCCCTGGCCGTCCTCGAGGCCGCAGTAGCCGAATCTCGGGTAGGTATGGAGGTTCGACTCCTTGGCCTCGCGGGCCTCGATGCTGTCGCACAGCTCGTTCACGAGCAGGCGCAGCAGCTGCGTCTTCCGCAGCACCTTGGGGTCGGCCATCGTCACGCCCCCTCGCAGGCGATGATGATGCCCGTGGTGATGGACTGCACCATGTAGGCCAGTTCCTCGGCGGCGGGCTCGTCCTCGCCGATCATGTCGAGCATGTCGCAAGCCGCGTGGGTCGCCTCGTGGGCGGCGAGCCCGTAGAGGTCGCAGCCCTTGAGCTTCTTGCTGACCCAGATGACGAGACCCTTGCCGCGCACCGCCGTGGTCGCGCCGTCAAGGCCTTCGAGCTCGCACGGCTCCTCGCCCCAGCCCCGAACGGTCTCGCGGTACTCCCGCTTGCTCCTCGTCACCAGCAGGCTGTCGAACGGGATGATGAGCGGGTTAATCTCGGTTGCCAACGGTCTCAATCCTTTCGTCGGTGAGCACCTCGACGTCGGCGGAGCACCTTTTCCGCTTGGTGCATTTGTGCACCTCGTGGTCGTAGAGCGTGCGGAGGTCGTCGCTCATGAACCTGATGAGTTCCTCCTCGCTGATGTCGTCCGGCAGCGTCTTCAGGCGCACCGCCTGGTGGCACCACTCGTCGAAGTCGAGCAGCTTTCCGGTGTACAGGTCCTTCACGTCCGTCACTTCTGCGTAGGAGAAGCGTGTCAGCATCTCCTGGCGCATGACCTCGTCGGCCACCACCTCGATGGGCGTCTTGGGTCGGTCGAGGGCCTCCTTATAGCTTTCGGCCCGCTTCGTCATGGCGTCGAGCTGCTCGGCCAGCTTGTCGTTCTCGGCCACGAGGCGCTCGTTTCGGCGCTTCTCGCAGTCCAGCTCGGCGAGCACGTATTGCTCGCAGTTGGTGACCTCCATCGTCATTTCCCCTCTCGGATGATCTCGTTTCCGTATCGGTCGGTTATGGCCCAGTAGCCGTACTCGTAGAGGCCGGGGTCGTGCGGCCTGTAGGCCTGCAGGAGCTGTCCCGTCCACCACGCCTCCTCGTACGCCTCGGAGCGCCATCGCCACTCGGCCCTCAGCCCCGCGCCGCCGTGGAACTTGTTGTGGCACCCGGTCGTGCCGCTGCCGCACAGGGCGAACAGCGGGCTTTTCAGGTTCCACGTGCCGTTCGGCGTCACCAGGCGGAACTCCTGCCCCCAGCTGCGCTGCGCGACGTGGTGGCAGTTGGTGGCACGCCTGCCGCACACGCAGCAGCGGGGCTGCGTCAGCTCGTAGGAGCGCCCACCCGTGTAGCGGGCTCCGAGGTGGGGCTTGCCGTACAGCTCGGCACGCTCCTTCGGCCACCCCCGCAGCAGGCCCGCGTCGAGGATCATGAGAGCCTCCCGTCCGGGCCGTCGAACTCGACGACCCTCGCCCCGTGGCGCAGCCGCGAGACGATGGCCTTCGCCGTGTCGGCGTCGCCCTGCTCGGCGAGCCTGCGCACAAGGTCGCTCGGCCTGTACTGCGTGGTCACCAGCGTCGGCCTCATGGACGAGTAGCGCTGGTCGATGAGCTGGAACAGGCTGTCGAGCACGAAGCCCGTGGGCCTGCGCTTGCCCAGGTCGTCGATGAGCAGGTAGCCCGCCTCCGCGTAGCGCTTCAGCGGGTCTCCGCCGTCGTGGAAGCTGCGCTGGATCTCGTCGAGAACCCGGTACATCGGCACCATGAGCGGCGACTTGCCCCTGTCGTGCAGGCGCGTCGCGACGGCGGCGGCGCAGGTGGTCTTGCGCGTCCCGACGTCACCCCACAGGTAGAGCCACTGCCCGCCCTCCATGGCGGACGCAAGCTCGTCGGCCATGGGGTGGTCGAGGCCCAGGTACCGCTCGGGGACTCCAACGCGGACGAGGCCGCGCCTGCGCTTCTCGGCGACGGCCTTCTCGGCCTCGTACCGCTCCCGCGCGGCGATCGCCTCGCGCTCCGCCACGGCCCCCTCGCACCCGCACTGCTCGTATCCGCAGAACAGGCGCCTGGTGCCCAGCTGCGTGTAGCGGGCGTTGAGCGCCGCGCCGCAGTGCGGGCACTCAGTCGTACTTGGAAAAATCGTCTCCGGCATCGTTCACCTCCCGTTTTCCTTCCCTCGGCTTCGATGTGCGCACCCAGTTGCGCACCGAGGCCCTCCAGTCCTTCATCCGCGTCCTGCCGACCATCCAGCCCTTCTGGGCGTAGAAGTCGACGAAGCGCTCGGGGTCGAAGTCGGTCGAGTCGAGGTCGAGTTCCTTGGAGGCCGCGTAGCTTCTGGCGTACTCGTCCACCTCGGCGGGGGAGGGGGCGCGGAAACGCGCCTTCTTCCCTCTCTCCTCTTCCTTAATTCCTCTTCCTACTTCCTCTTCCTCTTCGCTTGCGCGTTTGCTCGCATCGTTGCTTTCGCCGTTGCTTGGCGTTTTGCTTGTGCGTTTGCTTGGCGTTTTGCTTACCGTTTTGCTTGCGCGTTTGCTTTCGCCGTTGCTTGGCGTTTTGCTCCCGCCGTTGCCTCCCGCCACGATGCGCGAGCGCGAGGTCTCCATGACGGGCCGAATCGCTATCAGCACGGCCTCCTGGGCGTCCGTGCGAGGCTCCGGCTCCTCACCGGTCCGCAGGTATCGGACGATCATGCCGATGAGCTCGTCGCCCTCCCTGCGGTTCCGAAGCCTCAACGGCCCGTCAATCAGCGAGTCCAGGACTTGCACGCCCGGCTCCCTAAAAGGGGATGTCTTCGTCGTACACGTCCAGCTGCTGCTG